>Ga0255763_1000703_pt1 | contig 36458 bp, 21 predicted proteins | sample 041ome_2_FD_179963 | JGI IMG/M metagenome (GOLD analysis project Ga0255763, IMG submission 179963) | Coastal salt marsh microbial communities from the Groves Creek Marsh, Skidaway Island, Georgia - 041406US metaG (version 2) | ecosystem: Environmental > Aquatic > Marine > Intertidal zone > Salt...
TGTGGTGTACTTATTGACGAAGCGAAGAGAGAGCAGAGTCGGCGGGAGGAGAAAAAAAAAATTGAAAAAGGGAAAAAGAGAACCGAAGAGATTAGAGAGAATCGACGACGACGACGAAACGACGAAAACGACGACGACGTGTCCTTAAACGTCTCGAAATTTTAATATCAAAGAAGGTTTTTTGAAAAGGATGAAATTTCCGTACACCATCTTCCTCGAAAAAAAAAGACGTCTGTCTAGTTCTCGTTACAAAAAGCACACGCACGCCTTTCTCGCAAACAACAACAACAACGACAACAACAACAGCGACAGAGACAGACGAGAGAAGAAGAGGGACTCCGCCGTTCGAGTGCTCTCTCTCTTTGGTGCCGGCGACGAAAAGCGTTCCCCCAAGGCTTTTCTTTCTTTCTTCCTCTTTTTTCCGCACATTTTCTCTCTTCATTTCGACGCCCAAATAATTATTTTTAGAGCAAAGTCGCAGAAGACCACGAGTTAGAATATAAACGATGACGTCGTACAAACGGGGAAAAGATGAAGAAGACGACGACAACGACCGCGTGAAGAAGAGCATAGATGAAATCTTACCCGCGGATGCTTTGTTGCACGTCGTTTCCTTCTTGCCGAACGGCGCGGACGTGTTTAAATTCGCCTGCGCGAATAAAAAGTTGCATCGAATGCTCGTGGAAAACGACGAAGAGGATGAGAAAATATGGAAATGTTTGTGCGTGAAACAGGAAGAAAAGTTTAGCTTCAACGAGAGAAATGGACGCGTGAGAGAAGATTTAATCGTTGGTTTAAATGAATCGTTCGCTGATATGAACAGAAGAAGAAGGAGAAGACTCAACAAATTTCAGAGAGCTTCGGCATCCTTCAGCGGCCACGAGGACGAGGAAAATTTGACAAAGGGGAGTTCTTGGAGAAGGAGGAGAAGAAGAAACAAAAACAGGATTGATAACGATCACACCGATAATAAACAAGGAGAAGACGAACGAGTGAAGAAGGAAGAAACCATCTTCAGATGGCGAGATTTGTATGCCTGGAGAAGACGCATACTTTTTTCCGCAAGAAGAGCGCGCGAGCAAGAAATCGAGGAGAGAAGAGAATCGCAACGACAAATGTTGTTAGAAGCGTCGACATCGTTTGAAAGAGAAGAAGAAGGAGAAAGAGAATGGGCGCGATCGATGTCCACGTCCACTTCTCAGGTATCGACTCATTTGAAGTATAGATTAGCCGTGTGTCACGAAAAGTCTATATTCACGTGCGACCCGCGAGAAGGCGGCGGAAGGATACGAATGCTGCACGAAACAACAATGAATCGATTCGCATTCACGAGTTTGACGTGGTCGAACAACGGTGAGTTATTGTCGGTGCTGATGCAATCAGTGAGAGGTTACTCGGTGCTATGCGCAGCGCCGCACGAGAGCGACTTTTTGAGAGCAAAGATGAAATGCGATCTGAGCACGATTGCGATGCTATCCAGAGAAGATGATTTGGACGATGACGGCGATAGCGGAGGGAAGAAAAGAAAGTTGAAAATCGTGGACGAAACAGAAAAAGAGAGCTTAGAGAAGAGGAGGAGCTTTGCCGGAGACATGTTGCGCGCGTCAAAATATTCTGATTTTGAAAGAACAGACGGAGACAGAGAGGAGCACAAAGCAGAAATGAACATCGACTCTGAAAAGGATGAAGAAGAAGAAGAAGAAGAAGAAGCGGCGTTTCCCTTGTCCAAAAAAATCTTCGATATTTACGAGTCCGAAGAAGAAGAAGAAGAAGAAGATGATGTTGATGACGAGGCAAGCTTAAAGAAAAAGCGCAAAACGACAAAGCACACTTCCTTCTTGCTTCATACAGCTCCGGGAAGGAAAATCAATAAGAAGAGGGGAGACAAGAACGATACGTCCAAGAAAAAGAGAAAGATGATTCACGAGAGGAAGGGAAAGTGGAAAGTCACGATCAAGTTGCCGCCTTCACCTCCACCGCTCGTTAATTTCATCGTCTTACCAAAGACCATGGTTCCGTTCGGAATTCAGTTTGCTCCGTGCGGAACAAAGTTGGCCATTGTAGCGAAGGAAAAAGCAGTTGTACCGCAAGTTCAAGCGCAACATCAAGCAGTTGCATCAGTTCCAGCACCATTACCGCAGTCTGCGCCAGGCGGGGCGGTAGGGGCAACCGTCAATGGCGGTAATAATGGTGGTAATCCACATGCTGCTGCAGAACTCGCTGAGGTTGGTGGGGAAGTTAACGCGCAAGTGGCAGTCACAGAGGCCCTTAATGGGGCACCGAATCAAATCAATGTGGGCGTTCAAACAATTGGACAGCATCAGCAACAACAGCAACCCAACGCGGTTGACCCTCCTTTTCAGGTGCCGGGGATTCAAATTCCAATGCCTCAGGCCGAAGCGGTGCATCAACATCCACAACAACAGCAACAAGGGCGAGACGTCTCGTTATCCATGCTTGATTTAGTACAAACGATGAATTCTCTGTATGGATTTGCGAACAATGGTTTAAAGTTTCCTCGAGCGTCTCATCCAGGTGGCCGCGAGATTGTGCAAAAGATTGAACAGAAAGATGCGAGCATGTACTTCTCCTTTGCGCCGGACAATTCAGGAGACATAATTGGAGTTTCCAAAAAGTTGAGCGCGGTGCGCTTCATTGAAAATGCGACGAATCTTCCGATTTCAAGAGGAAAGGAAAAAGAATCTTTATTTCCTGAGGACAAGTCAGGCGTGTGTCATAGTGACAGTCGTGAATATCATCACCACCATGGCGACGCGTCAACAGAGGTGCCATTATCTTTTCAACAACGTCTCATCAATTCCCATAAAAAATCGATGTTGGAAGAAGGACAACGGAGAGAAGACATGATGGCATCCGACGACGATGAAGTTGATGCAAACGAATTGAAATTTATGAATGATCACGTGCGAATGCTTCAGTCATGGGAACAACGCGAAGCCGAGGTCATTTCTGGGTTCCTCAAGTACCCATTTTGGAATCGAACGAAAAAGTTCGTTTGGACGGTGGCAAATCATTCAATCGCTCCCGCTATCTCTAAGTTGGCTTCTTTTGTCACAGAAAGTGGTCAAAGATTGGTTCGAGTGTGTCGACACCCCATGGTCGGGTTGCGTTTGAAGAGAAAAAGAGGAATATCGATGTTAAGTGATTCCGAGAATGAAGAGTTCAACGATGACGATAATTTGGGTAGTCTGTTGAGCGATCAACACGACGGAGGTCAACATGGTAGAAGAGGAGCTGACTATGCGGACAGAAGAAAGCTACCATCGCAGAATAACAACTTTTCTTCGTTATCTTCTGAGCAAATGTACGAGCAAGAAAGAATGCAGCTGAAAGAAACGACGAGAGTGCCTCGAGCGCGCCCGGAGTCGAAAGCTCGATTTTGCAAAAAGAAGGATGTGCTTTGGCAAATAGGCCGAGGGCATATTCCGATCACGCACAACGCGCATTGGATTCCGGGCAAACGAGGCGTTCAAAACCAGGTGATGGATGCCTCATCGCGCGGACATTGGCTGGTTCCGTTCACGTTACCAGATTCCTTCCCTCCGATCACCTACATGATGTTGGTACCGGCGCCGCCGTCATCTTTTTCCTCTTCCTCAGAATCGACCGCAGTTGCGGAACTTGAAATTGGTTCTAGGAAAGATTTGCTCGACGACGAAGACGATGGAAGAGAAAAAGAAGAAAAAGAAGAGCCTCTGAACGTGGAAAGATACATCAACGATGTGATTGCCAGACACGTGCAAAATCAACCATTCGACCAACTTTCGAAAGAGCGCGAGCTAAGCGCCAAGAGAGATATTTTGAAGTTTGAAAAGCTTATCGTGTGCGAAGTTCAACCTTCCTCTGTGTTTGTTGAACCGAACGTGATGGTTCCGTTCGTTTTGGCTGCTAGACCAGGTGGCGAGCATATCGCGTGGTCGGACGAACATGCCGTCTACTTGAGACGCACGGACCCAGTGAAAGGCGGCCCAATCGGTGCAGCGGTGAAAATTCTTGATTTGAACACGTGCACATTTAGCACCAGAGACGAGTACAACATGGAATTTATGAAGTACGAAGCTTACGGTCAAGGATTAGCAGGCGACCAACCGGTTAATGCAACCGTAGAGCCGATTTTGTATTACGTCGTCGCTTTAAAATGGTCAAAGTCTGGCAATAGGTTGTTGATATGCTTGTGCACCGTCTTTAGCGGCTCGAGCACCTATTGTGTGTACCAATGGATCACTTGGGACCCACCCGGAGCATTCTTTTACAAAGAGGAAGATTTCCCGTTGGAAGATATTTGTAACAGTTTGCTAGATGATCGCGCCAGTGCTCTTGAAGTGGATGAAAACGGCCGAGTTGAAGACTGCGCGACGATCACTATCGGCAGTTATTTCTTCCCTTCTCGACAATTTAAAGAAAAAGTCTTGTTAGTCGATGGTGGATTGAAACAAATTTGGTCGCCAAACGAAGACGCGATTGCATTCCCGGTCATGTTCTTTAGCAAGAAAAGTCCTCTTCCGTCGTACACGACGAGTACGCAGACGAACATCACGCAACAGCAACAACAGCAGCAACAAAACGCCTTCATAGATTCTATTGTCATCCAAGAATTTCCTCTTGCATCGAAAAAGACGATAGGCAGCGATGAGAAGAACAGCAATGCTAAAAACAAGAACAACAGCAGTAGAAATAGTAAGCCGCAGCGAGAGGGAAAAGAAGAGCGATTACGTATGTATCAAATCGACGACGATACGGCGATTCCGTTTCGCGCTCGCTTTCTCCCCAAGAAACACAAAGGCAAAAATTTCATTCGAGTTTGCGAAGGAAAATTTTGCGCGTGGTCGCAATAGGCCTGTAATTTATATATTTTTAGTAGATTAACAGTGCTTCTCTATCAAATCCTCAATACTTAGTGATTGCTTGATGCAGTATGAAGCCGCCAATCGCAAGCAACAAAAATCCCATCCCAAGCTGTAACGTTTCTCGCCTTATAAACTCTAACAGTCTCACGCCAATGCATACTCCAATCATCGCAAAACTGGTGATCAACAAACATAAACCACCGTCGGGTTTATCGATACCACTCGCTAACGTGCTGATAATTGCACCCGTACCCAGCGCAGCGCTCATGACTGCACTTAAAGCGATCAAGACTTTACGATGAACAATGTCGCCCTTCCACACGATAACCATGGGTAAGAACGTTATCGGTCCACCGGTGCCGGTTAAAACGCTGATTAGACCTACTAACACGCCGATGATGAACAAAATGACTAAATCTTTATGCGTGGGTTCCGACCACTGCTCGAGAGCAGTCATATTTTCGTATGCGTCTTTATCTACTACTGCTGCTACTTCTCGTTGTTGATTCTGCTCGTCACCTTCTCCCGGTGGCGATTCTACAGCAGCCGCTGACATCTCTACTTCCTCCAACGCGCGTTTCTTCTTGGCCGCGTGCAAAAGGTACAAACCTCTCAAATCTCTAAAACCAGCTAATAAACTAATCGCGGCAATCAAATATGTCAGCACGCCTCTCGGAGCCGAGTCTAGTAAAAGTGCGCCGGACAAGGTAGATCCCAAAGCGCTCCCGAACCCGACGACGAAACCACACTTCCACGGCACACACCTCGTGTATTTGTGCAAAAGGTACACTCGCGCGTACACGGTCGGTGTAAACGCGACGAATAAGGACACGATGGCCAATTTCGCTTCCACGCCGGCGACTAACAGAGATGGAGTCATGACAACGCCACCAATACCTGTTTTTTTTGTACGCGAGAGAAGGAGAGAGAGAGAGAGAGAGAGAGAGATGATGAAGAGTTCGTTACTTCCATTTCTCCAAAACCAAAACACGTGTGAAAGTTTACGGAGTTTTTAAAAAATTTGAAGAAAAAGGCGCACCTACGGAACCAACGAGTAAAGCACCCAAGCCGCACCCGATGGCGACGACGGCAATTTCACCCGGGCCCATGGATGAGACGACGGTGTCCATGTTTATTTTATCGAACGCTTTTTTCTCTCCGCGTGTGTTCTTTTTATGTCGTTCAACAATGAGGAAGGAATTTTCCATGACGTTATCTAAAGAAAGGAAGAAAAGAGCGCCGTCGGGAGAAGAAAAAACCAAAAATTTGAGCGCAACCACGCGCGCGCACGATGGTGTTTTTGGTGATGGTATGTTATACTATTCACAAATCAACTATGCTCTAAATGAATCGCTCATCTTCTATATATTCTAATACGCGCCTTCAGGAGGAGGAGGAGGAGGAGGGGGCACGACCCCTAACTCGCCCTCTTCTACCGGCATAGGCGGCGGAGGAGGAGGTATGTAACCCGCCGGTGCGTCGGGGATTGGGGGCGGAACGCCCGCGCTTCCGTCTGATGGGGGCGGGGGTGGGACGTTCACGGTCGTCGTCGTCGTCGTCGTCGTTGATCCAATGGGTGGTGGTGGTGGTGGTGGTATGCCCGTGCCTAAAGGCGGCATGATGCCACCGAGAAACGCCGGACCGGCTCCTCTGAACTGTTGTTGTTGTTGTTGTTGCATCATCATGTTCATCGGAGGTGGGCCGCCGTATCCTGCACCTACTCCAAACCGAGGAGCCTGATAGTGCGCGTTACTGTTGTCATCGTCTCTATTCGGTGGTGGCGGTAATCCACTAGTCATTTTCTTGTCTTTCACGTACACCGGCGGCGGCGGTAAACCGGATTGGACGGTCTTTTTCCCACTTTTTTCTTGATTGGCGCCGACGGCGGACGGATCATCCACGCCGATTTCCGAAAGGAAATTTTGATATTCCTTCGTCAACTCTTGTGGAATTTTATCAGTACCACCACCACCAGTAGCATTCGCGGAACCAGCTTTCCCTTTCATCGGGCAATCGCCGGTGGGGTGCCCGCCGTCGCCGCAAATCGCGCACACCACCCCAGCTTTAAATCCAACCGCTTTGTTGTTTTCATTTTCTGGACAATGCATGCCGCTGTGACCCATACCTCCGCAAATCAAACAATACTCCGGTCGATCTTGAAACGTGCCGTTAATCATCGCCAACTCTTTCAGTTGCGCTCGTTTGTGGTGATTGTACCCTTCGTCGATGGGCGTTAAAATCTTTTGCACCATTTCTGCCGCCATTTCCACCGCCTCGTCCGTGTCGCCTTCAATGACCACGTGCAATGGCTCGTCCTCCTTGTAATCCGTTCGGCTGTCTCTATTCGCGTTCCCTTTAACGCATCCTTTCCCTCTCAAAACAATCCTCGTGTTTGTCTCTCTTTGTAATCTTTTCTGCGTGTTCCCTCTCGGCCCGATGATCAAACCGACAAAGTTATACCCCGGATACTCCTTCTCCGGAACGAACAACTTCCTCGTCTTCTTTTCCGGGCGATAATCGTGCGGCGCCGTGAAATTTTCCGGATCGTTCTTCAGTAAAAATTCGCACACTCGATTCCTTTCTTTCCGTATTTTGTCTCTCATTCGCAACTCGCGACTGTTGATTTTGAACCCGGTCACTTTATCGTATTTCGGAGGAGGACTCGGACTTCTCTCTCGCTCCGGTCGAGGATCCGTAAACTCGCGTCGCTGCAACTTCCCGGATAAATCGTAAAACCTTTTATAGTGATCTTCGACGACGGGATTTTCGTGCGGCTCTCGCTTCAATCCGTTCAACACCACATCGTTCCCGCTCCCCCCCGTTCCAGTTCCGCCTCCGGCTCCGGCGAACCCCTTCGCGGCCAAATGCTTGAAGATTTTCGTCGGGTCCAAGTCCAGAGAAATATTTGTCGTCGTCGTCGCAGCGGTTGTTATTTCGTTGTTGTTGTTGGGGTGTGTCGAAGTAGCGGATATTATGCCCATACCGGGCGGTAGCCCGATGCCAGGAGTAGTATTAGTAGTATTCGTCGTCGTCGTCGTCGGTGGTGGTGGAGGTGGAAACGCGTTTCCTCTCTTCTTCTTCCCCGCATCGAATTCTTCTTTATCGTTTCTTTCTTCTTCTTCTTCTGCGTGTTGTTCCCAGCGGGATTTTCTTTTCCTTCTCTTCTCTTCTTTAGAGATGGCAGCGGCGGTGGCGGCGTTTTCTTCTTCGGACGACATGTCGCGACGGAGATAGCTCGTTTCTTTTTTCTCTCTCTCTCTCTCTCTGTGTGTGTGTGTTAGTGTGTCCGAGAAAAAGAGTGTGGTTTGACGCGTATGGTGTGGATGGAGGAGTGAATTGTGCGTACTTTGAAGTGAAAATTTTATAAAAATAGAAAAATATGAGATGAGAAGAACAAGACGCGCGATTTTAAGCGTTTTCCTTATCTACGGCAGCAGCATTAGCAGTAACTACCCCTTCTCCCACCGCATCATCAACGTTTTTCATCGGCGGTTCGTATTCCTTAGGTTGTTCCGGGATGATTTCGTATCGGAAAACGATGCCGGCTCTGTTGGTGCCGTCGTTCGCGTCGGTCGTGCCCAACACGTGTCGACAGTCTTTGGCGATCGCGCACGATCGGACGACGTCGAGCATGGTGCCCGAGTGACGCTCGTGAGGGAGGAGTTTCGCGGCGAGCGTCGCCGAAGGTTTTCGAGCGTCGCCGAGACCGTCTCCGCTGGATTTCTCGTCGCCGACGTTTAAATCGTAGACGTAGACGATTCCATCTCTGGTACCGTTACCGCAGGCGAGGAACGTGCCGTCGTGGGATAAACCAAACGAAACGGTCCTTTTACCGTTCGTTTTAGACGTCGGCGCGGGAACGTTGGATTTTGCGTTTTCCACGCGAAACGTCGTTTCAATCTTTGTTTCTTTCTCGAATCCGTTGGAAAAATCAACCACGGAAACCTCGGAGTCCGCGGTTTTCGCGACGAGAATCCGTCTTCGCTTTTGTGACGCGTTCATTTTGTCGCCGTGCTGATCTTTCTTCTTTTTGTTGTTAATGTTGTTGTCCGTCGTTTTCTTCTGTTTCTTGTTTTTGTTATCGTCTTCCGCTGCTAAAGTCTCTTCTTCGACGTCTTCCTCGAAGCTTTGGATGCAATCTATGCCGATGGATTTATCTCCGCCTTTAGATTTCGCGGACGCTTGGCCAAAACCAAAATTCACCGCCGAGTAACACTTTGAATCTTTCGAGGCGTCCACGGAGTTGATCTTCTTCGGATACTTCTTCTCTCCACCGTTGCCGCCGCTGCCTTCTTCAACGACGAAGGAACAAAAGTTTGTGAACCTCTTCGCTATGGCGCCGGTGGTAAACCCGCACACCAAGCTCCCGTCTTCCAACAACGTCATCGTTTTACACCCAATTCCAACGTTTAAGATTTCCGCAACCACTCTGTTTTCCTTCAAACTCCACATGCAAATCTTCTGCTCGTCTTCCGACAACGACACGACGACATCGCTCAACTTTTTATTCGTCGCCAGACCGGTTATCGGCGCTTTCTCGTGTCCGCCTCTTAAAATCTGAACGACGGCGGACTCGCTGATGGAAACGATCGAAACCACCATATCTTCCCCGGCGACGGCAACCAACGCGTCGCCTTGCTCGTGCTCGCTTTTCTTCGCGTCCACCCACGATAAGCAATACAAAGGTCCACCTTTCGTCTCCGCCTTGACGTTCTCCGTATTTTTAAACTGACACACCAAAGCCACGTGATCCCCGAAGTGATTGTCGTCGTACACCGTCAACATATCCGCCCCGACCGAGGCGAACAAATTCGAACATTTCGAGAAACTCTTGGTGAAGTTAAATCGAATCTCCTCCACCGCTCTCTCGTGGTTTTCTTTGATCACCGTTTTTACCTCCAACTGTTTCAGTAAGCTCGAGTGAAACGAGTGTAAATCTTTCTTGTTTGAAATGTTTTCGAGCTCTTTCGTTCGTTTTCTCAATATCTTGCGCTGCGGAGAGTTCATCTTTTTTTTATGCCTTGCGTTGTTATTATTCACTCTTTCTATTCTTCTGTGTGCGCGTAAAGTTCTTCTTCTTCTTCTTCTTCTTCTTCTTCTTCTATTTCCCAACAACAGCAGAGAGCGCGCGTCTGTTGTTTGTGTGGATGGATTTGTTTTTGTAAATAAAGAGAGAAACACCGTAAAAAAGCACCACGCTTTTTTTGAATTTTTGAAATGTACGTACCTTGCGCATACCGCGATGATGATGGTACATACATGGATTGATGAGGGTGCCAGAAATGGACACACACTTTACAAAAAAAGAACAACTCGCACAAAACACAAAACGTCCACAACATATACACATTTCTCTTTCGTTATTCACCCCCCACCGCAGTCGAAAAAAAGCAGAAAAAAAAAACGTGTGGTCTCTGGAAAGAGAAGAAAAGAGAGAAAACCACTAGTATTAACCGACGTTTCTCTCTCATTCTCTCTCTCTTTTTCGCAGTTGTTGAAACAAACTCTCTTCATATTCTCCACGCGCAAGCGCGCTTCTTTTTTTGTGTCCGACACGAGAGAAAAAAAATGATCTCCTCCGCGCAAGCGCGATCCACCGCGATCGGTTCTTCTCCCGCCGTTGTTCGATCGACCACGAGATCTTCCTCTTCCGTTCGATCGACGACGGTTAAAGTCCGAGCGATGAAAGGTGCGTAATCTTTTTTTTCTTTCTTCTAGCCTTTTTTTTGAAAAAATGTGTGTGGGTTTTTGGCGCGAGCGCCGCGCGTTGTTCGAGATGTTCAGAGAGTAAGAGTGATATCGTCGATCGGGGAGAGATGCATCGACGATGAAAGAGAGAGATGACGATGACTTTTGTTTTCTCGATCTCGATCTTTACCGATCTCTGCTATTTTTACCTTTCGATGAGAGAGAGATAAAAAAAGCGATTTCGTGATGGAGAGACGGCGCCTCTTTTCTTCCGTAAGTGACCGATCGAGAAAAGAAAAGATTAGATTAGTGCGCACTCTCTCTCTTTCTCTCGCACGGCGTCGATGATCGATCTCATCAGTGAATAATCGTATGAATTGGTCGAAAACAAAAAGCGCCGATGCAACGCCTTTTCTTTTTCTCTCTCTTCGGCGGTCGTGAGGTTTCCGTGCGCGCAACAACAACAACAACAAAAGTCGAAAGACGAGAAGAGAGTGATTACCTGACTTTTTTTCTCTTTCACCGCTTCAAAAAAAAATATACACACAGAACAAAAAATCAACGCCGCCTCGGTTTTCGAAGAAGCGGAAAAAGCCATCGAGATCCCGAAAGATGCGGAAGGGATCAAGAAGTCCATCCAAAGACAAATCGCGACGGGGACTATTCCAGCTATTCCGACGTATTTCGATAACGAGGACATGTACCAAGCGACGGCGCAAGCCGCTCGCGAACAGCTCGTCGAAAGATGGAACGATACCTACGCGCACTTCCACAAGGAAAACCCGAAGCAAGCGTACTACATTTCCATGGAGTTTTTGCAAGGCAGAGCGTTGACCAACGCCATTGGAAACATGAAGTTGACGGGCGCGTACTCCGACGCTTTGAGATCGTTGGGTTACTCCTTGGAATCTTTGGCCGAGGAGGAAAAGAACATGGGTCTCGGTAACGGCGGTTTGGGTCGATTAGCCGCGTGCTTTTTGGATTCCATCGCGACTTTGTCCTTGCCGGCGTGGGGCTACGGCATGAGATACAAGTACGGTTTGTTCAAGCAAGGCATCGATCAAACGACCGGGCAACAAAACGAATTCGCGGACGACTGGTTGGTCAGAGGCAACCCGTGGGAAATCCCGAGACCGCAAATCTCCTACCCGATTTCTTTCTACGGGGAAGTTAACAGCAAAGGCGAGTGGGTGCCGGGGCAGCAAGTTGCCGCGGTCGCGTACGATACCCCGATTCCAGGTTACAACACGAAGAACTGCATCTCTTTGCGTTTGTGGGACGCGCAACCGATTGTCAAGGACTTCAACTTGACGGCGTTCAACAACTCCGACTACGAAGCCGCCATGGGCCCGACCAACTTGGCGCAACAAATGATGGCGGTGTTGTACCCGGGTGATGCTACCAAGGAAGGTAAAGCCTTGCGCTTGTCGCAGCAATACATGTTGTGCTCGGCGTCTGTTCAAGACATCTTGGCGAGATTCAAGGAGCGAGGAAACACGGATTGGAACAAGTTGCCGGAAAAGGTGTGCGTTCAAATGAACGACACCCACCCGACGCTAGCCGCGCCGGAATTGATGCGCTTGTTGATCGACCAAGAAGGTTTGTCCTGGGATGATGCGTGGGAGTTGACGAAGAAAACCGTCGCGTACACTAACCACACCGTTATGCCGGAAGCGTTGGAGAAGTGGCCGTTGGATTTGATGGAAGAATTGCTCCCGAGACACATGCAAATCATTCGCCAAATCGATGCGAGATTTATGGAAGAAGTTGCGACCGTGTTCAAGGGTAAGAAGGACGCCAAGGAAATGGCCGCGTTCTTGAAAGCGACGACGATTTTGGAAAACGTCTACGCGGATGCCGTCGGCGGCCCGAAGATGGGCGATACCATGGAAAAGGCCGAAGCGCCGCCGCAAACGGTCAGAATGGCCAACTTGTGCTGCATCGCCGGTTTATCCATCAACGGTGTCGCTCAAATTCACTCCGACATTGTCAAAGCGTTCACCTTTAAAGAGTTTGCGGAAATTTACGGCGACAAGTTCCAAAACAAGACCAACGGTGTCACGCCGAGAAGATGGTTGGCCTTCTGCAACCCGGAGTTGAGCAAAGTCATCACCAAATGGGTCGGAAACACCGACGCCTGGATCACGGACACCGAAGTTTTGCGCAAGTTGATGGACAACGCGAAGAACCCGGAATTGCAAAAAGAGTGGAAAGAAGCCAAGCTCGCGCGCAAACAGATTTGCAAAGACTACATCAAGAAGACTACCGGCATCGACGTCCCGATCAACTCCATGTTTGACATCCAAGTCAAGAGAATCCACGAGTACAAGAGACAATTGTTGAACATTCTCGGCATCATCTACAGATACAAACAAATCAAGGCTATGTCCAAGGAGGAAAGAGCAAAGGTTGTTCCGAGAGTGTGCGTCTTTGGCGGCAAAGCGTATGCCACGTACGTCCAAGCGAAGAGAATCGTCCGTTTGGTCACGGCGGTCGGGGATGTTGTCAACAACGATCCGGAAATCGGGGACTTGATGAAGGTTGTCTTCGTCCCGGATTACAACGTTTCCGTCGCGGAAACCTTGATCCCGGCCTCGGAGTTGTCCCAGCACATCTCCACCGCCGGTACCGAAGCCTCGGGCACCTCGAACATGAAGTTCCAAATGAACGGCTGCTTGATCATCGGTACCTTGGACGGTGCGAACGTCGAAATCCGCGAGTGCGTCGGCGACGACCACTTCTTCTTGTTCGGTATCACTGAAGACGAAGTCGAACCGGCGAGAGAGGAAAGAGCCGCCGGTAAGTTCGTAGCGCCGAAATCCTTCTTGGATACCATCGAGTACGTCCGATCTGGCGTGTTCGGCAAAAAGGGCGAATTCGAAGAACTTTTGGGTTCTTTGGAAGGTAACTCTGGTTTCGGCCAAGGCGATTACTTTTTAGTCGGTAAGGATTTCCAATCTTACATCGAGTGCCAAGAAAGAGTTGACGAGGCGTACAGAAACCAAGACGGCTGGACTGAGTCTTCCATCTTGTCCACGGCGACTTCGGGCAAGTTCAACTCGGATAGAACCATCGACCAATACGCCAAGGAAATCTGGGACATTAAGCCGTGCATCGTGCCGTAAATCGTTCACAGCTACGATGACAATAATACGAAAAACTATTATTGAGATGATGAGAGTGAGAGCGAGAGCAAGAGCAAGAGCGTGCAAGTTTGCGGCGAGCGAATAAATACATACAAAACAAAGAATAAACTTTTAATAATAAACGCGTTAAAATAACGCACTGGTTTAGTAATACTTTGACATCAGCACACGCAACAAGCGATTGTCTCTCCCTATTCTAATTTTCTCTCTCTCTCTCTCTCTCTCTTTCATTTCTACTCCTACGCTTCCTTCTCCTTCTTGCGTACTATCACTATTACTTCTTCGTTTTCCCTCCAACACCAATCAGCGCTTGCTTAGCTTTGTCGTATGCTTTAAAAGCTTTGCACAACGGCGAGTTTGTCTCGCATAAGGCCTCCATCATATCGCGCAACGGCGTGCACCCCTTCTTGCACCTGACCACCCGTTTGCACGTCAGCGTGTTCCAAAAGTTTGGATTGACGATGCACCCTCTCTTTGACGGTCCGTTATCGCACCACGCGCCTTTATCTCTCGTACACGCCACGCACGGTTTCTTCCATTTTGGAAGTCCCCAAAGCACTTTTTCTTGCTGCTGCTCTTTCGCTTCGGATAAAGACACCCAAGAGCCGTTCAGAAAGAAGAAGGCAAAAAAGAAGAAGAAGGAGAAGAAGGAGAGAGAGGACGAACGCGCGATCGTTCTCATCTTTATGTGTGTGCGTATATATCTGCTGCTTATATATTCTCTTCGTTCTTCGTGACGCCGCGCGCGCGAACCACGCACGTAACGAGAACGTAACGACGTTTTTTTTTTCACTTTCTTATGAAAACCCTAAACGTGCATGCATTCGTTTTTTGCTGTAGAAAATTTGACGTCGGCGCGCTACAATATAGTAAGACACGAAAGAGATTTTACGCCGAAGTGAGAATCATGACGTCCACGATGGACGTGGACGATCGCAGCGACAGCGACGACGACGAAGAGATCGTCGAGAGAGGTGCGTTTAATGCTCTCGTTGTCGTTACGTGTGCCCTACAAAAATCCTATCGTACACTCTTTTTTTTATTTGGTCTTCGTCTTCAACGAGAGAGAGAAGGGCGGCGATCGAAACACACGCGCGCGAATTTTTTCTTTTGTATTCAACAAAGAACGAATTCAAAGAAGAGAAACGCGTCGTTCGACTGTTTCCGCACTCGTTCTTCATCTCGTTTTCTCTTCAACCGTGCGCGGCGCGAACGACTTTGCATCGTCGTGAAAACGTCGAGATGGACGTGAATTTGTGTTTCTTTTCTTCCCTCTGCTGTTGTTTTGTGTTAGTGTCTGTTCGTTCGTTTTCTCACTTTCTCCTCCTTTGAGCGGCGGTGCGCGCGCGCGTTGAATGAAGCAACACTACGCATAACTAACCTTTTTACACTCTTATACTTTAAAACAGCTCGCAAATGGCAAAATTTGAACGCGAAACGGTACTCGGACAAGAGGAAGTTTGGGTACACGGAACCGGAGAAGGAACAGATGCCGCCGGAACACGTGCGCAAAATCTTGAAAGACCACGGCGACATGTCCTCGAGAAAGTTTCGATCGGATAAGAGAGTCTATTTAGGCGCTTTGAAGTTTATCCCGCACGCGGTGTATAAGTTGTTAGAAAACATGCCCATGCCGTGGGAACAAGTGAGACATTGCGAGGTGATTTACCACATCACCGGCGCGATTACTTTCGTCAACGAAACGCCGAGGGTGATTGAACCTATTTACATCGCGCAGTGGGGGACCATGTGGATTGCCATGAGAAGAGAAAAAAGAGACAGACGACATTTCAAACGCATGCGTTTTCCGCCGTTTGACGACGAAGAACCGCCTTTGGATTATCAGGATAACTTGTTAGACGTGGACCCGTTGGAGGCTATCAATTTAGAGTTGGACGAAGACGACGAAGATCGACACGTGGCTGAATGGTTTTACGACCAAAAACCGCTGCGTTGGGACTTGGATTTCGTCAATGGGAGTTCTTACAAGAGATGGCGTTTGCCGCTACCGGAAATGTCGACGTTGTATCGTTTAGCTGGTCAGTTATTGAGCGATTTGACGGATAAAAATTACTTTTACTTGTTCGATCACAAATCCTTCTTCACGGCGAAAGCGTTGGGGATGGCCATCCCTGGAGGTCCAAAGTTTGAACCGTTATTTAAAGACGGCGACGCGGCGGACGAAGATTGGAACGAGTTCAACGATATCAATAAATTAATCATCAGATCGGCGATTCGAACGGAATATAAAGTTGCGTTTCCGTACTTGTACAACAACCGGCCGCGTAGGGTAGATTTGGCGACGTACCATTCGCCGATGGTGATGTACATCAAAACCGAAGATCCGGATTTACCGGCGTATTACTTCGATCCGTTGATTCATCCAATCGCGTTTTATAAAAGCAGTAGCAGCGAAAAGAAGAAAGAAGAAGAAGACGAAGAAGATTGGAGCGAAGACGACGATTTTGCCCTACCGGAGGAAGTCGAACCGTTGCTGAAAGATTACGATTTGTACACGGAAAACACGACGAATGGTATCGCGCTCCTGTTCGCACCTCGACCATTCAATTTGCGCTCGGGCCACACGCGATCGTGCATCGACGTTCCGCTCGTCAACACGTGGTTTCACGAGCACTGCCCGAGTGGATATCCGGTCAAGGTGCGTGTTTCCTATCAAAAGTTGCTCAAGTCGTACGTCTTGAACCAATTGCATAAGAAACCGCCGAGGCAAGTGAAACGTAAATCTCTGTTCAAAGCCTTGAAAAAGACGAAATTTTTCCAGTGCACCGAATTAGATTGGGTCGAAGCCGGCTTGCAAGTCTGCAGACAGGGCTACAACATGTTGAACTTGTTGATCCATCGCAAGAACTTGAACTATTTGCACTTGGATTATAACTTCAACTTGAAACCGGTGAAGACGTTGACGACGAAAGAACGCAAAAAGTCTCGATTTGGGAACGCGTTCCACTTAATGCGTGAGATTTTACGTTTAACCAAGCTTACCGTAGACGCGAACGTTCAGTATCGATTAGGTAACGTGGACGCGTTCCAATTGGCGGATGGTTTGCAATACATTTTCTCGCACGTTGGACAGTTGACTGGGATGTATCGATACAAATATCGTCTGATGCGCCAAATAAGAACGTGCAAAGATTTGAAGCACTTGATCTACTATCGTTTCAACACAGGACCGGTCGGCAAAGGCCCAGGCGTCGGTTTCTGGGCGCCCATGTGGCGCGTCTGGATTTTCTTTTTACGCGGCATTGTCCCACTTCTCGAAAGGTGGTTGGGCAACTTGTTAGCCAGGCAGTTTGAAGGAAGAAACGCCAAAGGCATCGCGAAAACAGTCACAAAACAAAGAATTGAGTCTCATTTCGATTTAGAATTACGAGCGGCAGTCATGCACGACATTCTCGACAGCATGCCGGAAGGCGTGAAGCAGAACAAAGCAAGAACGATTTTAGCGCATCTTTCCGAAGCATGGCGAAGTTTCAAAGCGAACATTCCCTGGAAAGTCCCGGGTATGCCAGTTCCAATTGAAAATATGATTTTGCGATATGTTAAGTCTAAAGCCGATTGGTGGACGAACGTCGCGCATTACAACCGCGAACGGATTCGCCGAGGAGCGACGGTGGATAAAACCGTCTGCAGGAAAAATTTAGGCCGATTGACCCGCTTGTGGTTAAAAGCAGAGCACGAACGTCAACACAATTACTTGAAAGATGGGCCGTACGTGACTCCGGAAGAGGCCGTGGCGATTTACACCACAACCGTGCACTGGTTGGAATCTCGAAAGTTCTCGCCGATCCCGTTCCCTCCGCTGTCGTATAAACACGATCGCAAGCTGTTGATTTTAGCGCTCGAACGATTGAAGGAAAATTATTCATTAGCCGTTCGGTTGAACCAACAAGAGAGAGAGGAGTTGGGTTTAATCGAGCAAGCGTTCGATAATCCGCACGAGGCTTTATCGAGAATTAAACGTCATTTGCTAACCCAAAGAGCGTTTAAAGAGTGCAACATGGAGTTCATGGACATGTATTCGCACTTGATTCCGGTATACGCTATTGAGCCTCTGGAGAAGATCACGGATGCGTATCTTGATCAGTACATTTGGTACGAGTCCGATAAAAGGCACTTGTTCCCGAACTGGATTAAACCGTCTGATACGGAACCGCCTCCTTTGTTAGTGTATAAGTGGTGTCAAGGCATCAACAACTTGACCGATATCTGGGACACGAGCGAAGGCGAATGCGTCGTGATGTTGCAAACGAAATTTGAGCGAATGTTCGAAAAAGTCGATCTGACCATGTTGAACAGATTGTTACGATTGATTGTCGATCACAACATTGCTGATTACTGCACCGCGAAGAACAACGTGACCATTGCGTATAAAGACATGTCGCACACGAATTCGTACGGTATGATTCGAGGTTTACAATTTGCGTCGTTTTTGACGCAATATTACGGTTTGGTTTTAGATTTGTTGGTGTTGGGTTTGACTCGAGCGTCGGAAATTGCCGGTCCGCCGCAAATGCCGAACGAGTTTATCAGTTACCGCGACGTTCGAACAGAGACGAGACATCCGATTCGTTTATACTCTCGATACATCGATAAGCTTCACATCTTGTTCCGCTTCACCGCGGAAGAGGCGAAGGACCTCATTCAAAGATATCTCACCGAACACCCCGATCCGAACAACGAAAACATGGTTGGTTACAACAACAAAAAGTGTTGGCCGAGAGATTCGAGGATGCGTTTGATGAAACACGACGTGAACTTGGGACGAGCGGTATTCTGGGACATGAAGAATCGTTTGCCGCGATCGTTGACGACGTTGGAGTGGGACAACGGGTTCTGCTCCGTGTTTTCAAAAGACAATCCAAACTTACTGTTCAACATGTGCGGATTCGAAGTGAGGTTAATGCCAAAGATTCGCATGCAAACAGAGTACTTTGCGCAAAAAGATGGCGTGTGGAACTTGCAAAACGAAGAGACAAAGGAAAGAACCGCGCAAGCGTTTTTGCGGGTCGACGATGAAGGTTTGAAAGCGTTCGAGAACAGAATTCGACAAGTCTTGATGTCCTCCGGGGCGACGACGTTTTCCAAGATTGCGAATAAATGGAACACGGCGTTGATTTCGTTGATGACGTATTATCGAGAAGCCGTGGTGCACACGCAAGAACTTTTGGACTTGTTGGTCAAATGCGAGAACAAAATTCAAACTCGTATCAAGATTGGCTTGAACTCGAAGATGCCGTCGAGGTTTCCTCCGGTCGTCTTCTATTCTCCAAAGGAGATTGGTGGACTTGGTATGCTCTCTATGGGCCACATTTTGATCCCGCAATCGGATTTGCGATATTCCGTTCAAACCGATTCAGGCGTCACTCACTTCCGATCGGGCATGTCGCACGAGGAAGATCAGTTGATTCCGAACCTCTACAGATATCTGCAACCTTGGGAAGCGGAGTTCACCGATTCCCAACGCGTGTGGGCTGAGTATGCCATGAAGAGGCAAGAGGCTCAAGCGCAGAATCGAAGATTGACGCTGGAAGATTTAGAAGACTCCTGGGATCGCGGCATTCCAAGAATCAACACATTGTTTCAGAAAGATCGGCACACGTTAGCGTACGATAAAGGGTGGCGAGTTCGCGCGCACTTTAAAGAGAACCACTTGATGAAGATTAACCAGTTTTGGTGGACGCATCAAAGACACGACGGCAAGTTGTGGAACTTGAACAATTACCGCACGGACGTCATTCAAGCCTTGGGTGGCGTTGAAGGTATCTTGGAACACACGCTGTTCAAAGGCACGTATTTCCCGACATGGGAAGGCTTATTTTGGGAGAAGGCTTCAGGATTTGAAGACTCGATGAAATTTAAGAAGTTGACCAACGCGCAAAGGTCTGGTTTGAACCAGATTCCAAACAGGCGTTTCACCTTGTGGTGGTCGCCTACAATTAATCGAGCAAACGTCTACGTCGGTTTCCAGGTGCAGTTAGATTTGACGGGAATTTTCATGCACGGCAAAATTCCAACTTTGAAGATTTCTTTGGTGCAGATTTTCCGCGCGCACTTGTGGCAGAAGATCCATGAGAGCGTGGTTATGGATATATGTCAGGTATGCGATCAAGAATTGGACGCGTTAGAGATTGAAACTGTGCAGAAAGAGACGATTCACCCGAGAAAGTCGTACAAGATGAACTCGTCGTGCGCGGACATTTTACTCTTTGCGTCGTACAAGTGGCAAATTTCCAAACCATCGTTGATGGGCGACGTGAACGACCAGTTTGATCAAAAATCGTCGAATAAGTATTGGTTGGATGTGCAGTTGAGGTGGGGTGACTTTGATTCGCACGATATCGAACGATACACGCGCGCAAAGTTTCTGGATTACACGACGGATAACATGTCCATTTACCCGTCGCCGACGGGCGCGATGATTGGCATCGATTTGGCGTACAACTTACACGCGGCGTATGGCAACTGGTTCCCGGGATGTAAACCGTTGATTCAGCAAGCAATGGCAAAGATCATGAAGGCGAATCCGGCGCTGTATGTCCTCCGCGAGCGCATAAGGAAAGGGTTGCAGTTGTACTCTTCGGAACCGACGGAGCCGTATTTGAACTCTCAGAATTACGGTGAGTTGTTCTCAAACCAATGCATCTGGTTCATCGACGACACGAACGTCTACCGGGTCACGATCCACAAGACGTTCGAAGGAAACTTGACGACAAAACCAATAAACGGTGCCATCTTCATCTTCAATCCGAGAACTGGTCAACTCTTTTTGAAAGTCATTCACACTTCCGTGTGGGCCGGTCAAAAACGTTTAGGGCAGTTGGCGAAATGGAAAACCGCGGAGGAAGTCGCGGCGTTAGTCCGATCTCTACCGATCGAAGAGCAACCGAAACAAATCATCGTGACTAGAAAAGGCATGTTGGATCCTTTGGAAGTGCACTTGTTAGATTTTCCGAACATTGTCATCAAAGGAAGCGAGTTGCAAATGCCGTTTCAAGCGTGCATGAAGATTGAAAAATTTGGCGATTTGATTTTGAAAGCGACCGAGCCGCAGATGGTGTTATTCAACATTTACGACGATTGGTTGAAGTCGATCAGCTCGTACACGGCGTTTTCTCGATTGATATTAATCTTGAGAGCGTTGCACGTGAATAGCGACAAGACGAAAATGTTGTTGAAGCCAGACAAAACGATCATCACGCAGCCGCACCACGTGTGGCCAGACTTGACGGACGAACAGTGGATTAAAGTGGAAATCGCTCTGAAAGACTTAATCTTGGGCGATTACGCCAAGAAGAACAACGTCAATGTCTCCGCTTTGACGCAATCGGAAATTCGTGACATCATCTTGGGTGCGGAAATCACGCCGCCTTCGTTGCAACGCCAACAAATTGCGGAGATTGAAAAGCAAGCCGCGAACGAGGACGCTGCGCAGTTGCAAGCGGTGACGACAAAAACGACCAACGTGCACGGGGACGAGTTGATTGTTACGACGACTTCTCCGTACGAACAGACGACTTTTGGATCGAAAACTGATTGGAGAGTGCGTGCGATTTCAGCTTCGAATTTACACTTGCGAGTGAACCATATTTACGTCAACTCGGAAGACATCAAGGAGACTGGGTACACGTACGTCGTCCCGAAGAATGTGTTGAAGAAATTCATCACCATCGCCGATTTACGCACGCAAATCAGCGGCTACTTATTCGGCGTCTCTCCTCCGGACAACCCGAACGTGAAAGAAATTCGTTGCGTGGTTATACCGCCGCAATGGGGCAACCACGCGACTACGCACTTACCTACGCAGTTACCCGATCACGAATATTTGAGAGATTTGGAACCGTTGGGGTGGATACACACGCAGCCGAACGAAACGCCACATTTACCGCCGCAGGATTGCGCCAAACACGCGCAAATTTTGGAAAAGAATTCCTCGTGGGACGGCGAGAAAGCCATCGTGGTCACGTGTTCCTTTACTCCCGGTTCGTGCTCGTTAACCGCGTACAAACTCACGCCGAAAGGCTACGAGTGGGGAAGACAACAAAAAGACCAAAACGTCGGCAACCCGCAAGGCTACCAACCTTCTCACTACGAGAAAGTCCAAATGCTTTTATCCGATCGTTTTTACGGCTATTACATGGTTCCGGACGGACAACCGTGGAATTACAACTTCATGGGCGTCAAGCACTCGGCGAACATGAAATACGCGTTGAAGTTGGCCAATCCTAAGGAATATTACCACGAGAGTCATCGCCCCACGCACTTTCTCGATTTCGCCTCGGCGGACGACCAAGATTTGAAAACTTCTGGAACGGGAGCGGTCAACGTCACCGAAATCGATCGCGAGAATGTCTTTGAATAATAATACACGTACCTCTCTTTTAGTAGCGGAAGGTTCTTGTAATTTTAGTAATAAATGTAGTACATCTTTTAGCGCATCATCATCATCATCATCATTATCGTGTGTGTGTGTGTGTGTATTGTACACTCGTATTTGGTTCTCATTTCATATAAAAGTGCGGCACAATCAACCCCTAATCTAGAAACAGTACTCGTACCTCACAAGACACCTCCTCTACAAAACCCCTCCTCTCTCTCTCGTCGTGCCAACATCACACAAAAGCACCTTCTCTGCGCGCATCCAGAGCAACAACAATAAAACCAACGAAGAACGTTGACGCTGATAGTATTCATCTTTGAATATATATATAAATAGCGGAGAAAAATGGTCTCTCAATCGAACGTCGATCAAGCCACGCGAGAGCGGATGGAACGAGCCGCATCCCCTACCGGGACGAGAAAAGAGAAACCGAACGAAGCGGTCGTGAGCTCGCCTCAGCGAAAAACCACCACCAGAAGAGTGAAACCGAAATATCGAACGAAGATGACGTTGCTGAACAAGATTCGATACAACAACGGCGTCGTTGGTTTGTTCTTTGGACGACGAATGCGCTTTATTTTTTTAGGCTTCGCGTTAGGGTACGGCTTGAGGTTTTGGCAAAACGTCGACGAGGAAGAGTCGAAGAGGAAAGAAAAGGAGGAAGAGAAGAAGAAGAAGAAGAAGAAGAAACCGCTGTTGCAGACGAGAGCTAAAATAACGGAACTTCCGGACGACGACGCGGACCCAGATTTTACGTTTGACTCGAAAGGGAACAAAATTGAACCGAAGCCGAAGGCGAACGCGAAGGAGCAAAAAATGGTCTTGCTCGTCCGCGAAGATTTGAACATGAGTTCGGGGAAAGTCGCCGCGCAGTGTTCGCACGCCGCGGTCAGTTTATTCCAAAGGTTAATAAGCGAAGAGTATCGATCGAACCCAACGGTTCAGAAGAATCTCAAAGCGTGGATCGAGGAAGGGCAAAAGAAGGTGTGCTTGTCCATCGCGAATATGGAAACGTTGGAGGATTTAAGAGCGAGTTGTAGCATGAAGCGAATCCCGCATTTCGTCGTCGAAGATGCGGGAAGGACGGAGGTAGCGTACGGAACGGAGACGGTCATGGCGATTGGACCGTGCGAGAACGAGGTGTTAGATCGCCTCACTGGAAAATTACGTCTGTTCGATTCGTAACGTTATATGCTAATAAATTTGGAAATACGCACTCTATAAACTATTTTTTGAATTTTCATAATACACGCGCGCTTCGTCGTCGTCGTCATCTTCATCGATGCTGAACGAGCTTCTCCTCCGCGTTGCACTGCGCGGTCACCGAATCGAGCAGCAACACCGACGGATTCCTCATCATCCTCTCCTTGGCGCACTCCTTCGCGTACTCCGCGTCCACGCCGCCCCCTACCCACTTCTTCTTCTCTAACTCCACCACCGCGTTTACTCTGCGTTCCACTTCCTCTCGCTCGAGCGTCAACAAGGTTGCGTTTTTGCTCACCTTCGATCCGTTGAACGACGGTATCACTTTGAACAAAAACATCAACCGTTTACAAACCACCTCCGCGTCCAACTCTAAAATCTCCGGCACGTTCGCCACCGTCATTGGCACGTCGACGTTATGCCCGAGGTACCGGTGTAACCTTCGCACGCGCGCTTCCAACTCGCTCGGGTTTCTAAACAGAGAAGAGGACGACGAAGAGGACGACGACGACGCTCTTTTTTCCGCGCATTTTTTACTGCTTCCGAAATGGTGCCAGAACCTGACGACGACTTTGTCCTCTTCGCCGGAGACGCCGTCTATGCCATCGCCGGCGGATTTTATATGCATCGCTCTTTTATCATCAAAGTTTCTAATAAAGATGCCGTTGTTGATGTTGTTGTCATCGTTACTCTTCTTTCGCGGCACCACCGAAGAACGATTATGATGATAACTATGACGCTCGCATCGGCACGAGTAACAACGACGGACGACGAAAACGGCGGCGTTGTTCATGTTATATTCTATACGTATTCATGTTATGTTATATCGTATCTCTTTTGTATACTACGCGTACTGTTTTTTTCTTCTCTCTCTCTTCTGTAAAAACGACCAAAAGCAGTTTAGGGTTTAGGGTTTAAGTAGAAGAGACCAAAAATCCTCTTTTTGTAAAAATGTGTATACGTACACACCACATATAATATATTCGAACAACGCGAGAAGGAAAGAGAGAGAGAGAGGTCTCTCTCTGCCTTCTCCTCCTCCCACTCCTCCTCTCACGCGTTCGTTCTTCTCCTTTGAAGATGTCCGGTTCTTTAGGAGGAGGTAAAAAGGTACGCAAACACAGCGCGATTCAATGCACACGCGTGTAGACCTCTTTTCTCATTTTTCTAATCCGCAATTAAGCTTAGTCAGACGCGTGTCTTTGTTTTCTTTCTCTCTCTCCCGCTTCTTTTTTCGTAAACTCTCGTAAACTCTCTCTCTAGTCTCTGGCGACGAGATGATCGTCGCTAAAAAGAGAGAGAGAAAGAGAGAGCGCAAAGTTTGTGCGCGGTCGTGGTGCGATGTGTGTATCATCATCTGACACTCTCTTCGTTTTTCATTGTTAAAATCTAAAAGGGAGGATTCATATCTTCTTCGAGCGGAGGAGGAAGTGGAAGTGGCACTGGCGGGAAGAAGAAAGATGAAAAAGGAATATTGGGAGGAGGCTTGCTGTTCGGGGCCGGAGGAGGCGGCGGATTTGGAAAGAATGCATCCGGCGGCGGTGGAAGCGGCTCTGGAAGCGCCCATTCGTCGACGAATAAAGTGAAAGTGCCGAAACCAATCGTGTTGCCGTCGATGAGGAAAGAACACAACGGGTACGACCCAAAGTTGAGCTTGATTAATAAAGGAAACAACAAGAGCGGCGGTACGAGTACTAAAGAGGATAAAGACGGCGAGGATATCGTGTCGAAGCTGAGGCAAAACGGCGGAGGGTGGGGGCAACAAGCGGCGTCTTCTTCTTCTTCCTCCGCTGCTGCTGCCGCTTCCGTCGCGAACAACGGCGCTTCTTCGAGCGGAGGGAACGACGGGAACGACGCCGCGGGTCATGGTAATTTCGTGAAAATCGTAGAGGTGAAACCGATTCAGTCGACGTCGCAGTGGGGGACGAACGTCATCGTGGGTGGGAGCGTAGGTGGGGATAAGAACAGAGACGGCGGCGAGTCTGTCGTTCGAGTGCACGAACACGATCCGAGTTTGCTTGGGAAGACCAACGTCGTATCCAGAAGGGAAGAGAAAGTGACGCGAAGAGAGTTTCCGAGCTTGAGAGATTCGTTAGATCCGAATAATAACACAACCTATAGGAGCGAGACGAGTAATAACATCGCCGATGATGCCGATCATCACTGGAAGTTTGAAATGTCCAGCGACGATCGAGGACGATACGAAGATGGAAACACGACGATGCCGAGAAGCCCGAAGAGGGACACTTCGAATGGGAGATCGCATAATCGAGATCACAACAACGGAAGACGACACGCCGAAGACACGAGCGCGTTTTTGAAACAAAACAGTTCCATCGGGAACGTGACGATTATGAAACGGAATGACAACGACGCGACGACAAAGGATCGTGATAATAATAACAACAACAATGATAATAATAATAAGAGCGAAAACAACGACAGAGGAGGAGGTTATGTGGATGAGGCGCGATTGAAATTTGAAGATGAAATTGATCGCGTCGCGAGAGAGTTGGAGGCGAAGAAACTGTCCTCAAAATCATCCACGTGGGCCGGCAAGTCGACGCCGATGACTGCGACATCGAATATTGCGAACCCGTTACGAATGCTCGTTGGAAACTCGAAGCAGCAGCAGCAGCAACAACAACAACAACAGCAAGCAGTAATGGTAGCCGCCGCGGCTGAAATAGCAGCGGCGCCTACGTCCACAGGCATCGTGGCACCGCCAGTGCGAAGAGAACACTTAACGACGCAACAGCTCATCGAAATTCAATTGCACCAGCAGCAAGAGCAGCAGAAACGACTGGAGCACATGCAACATCAGCAACGCGCGCATGTGAAGCAACATCAGCTCCAACAAGGAGGAATAGGAGGGGAGATGTTGAAAACGAGGAAGAAGCGCGGTGGGAGACGGGTGCGAGAGGCGGAAGAGAGAAGATTGTTGAAGCAAACTTTAGGCGCGACGACGACAACGACGACGCAAGGGATGGCGCCAGGTGTGGCAGTGAAAGTACTTTCGAAGGATCCGTCTTCGGTAGTAAACTCGGAGAACGTTTTGAGGCAAAAGCCGAGCTCGAGTTTATCCACCTCTCATCGATTGTTGAGACGGCAGCAGCAGTTTGAGCAACAGCAAAAGTTGACGGAGAAGCTAGAGAAGGATATCTTAGAGGCATCGATTGACAACGAAGAAGAAACAGTCAATAACAACAAGAGAAGTGAAAGTGACGATAACGACGATGGTGTTATGCATCGAAGTGCGTCCGGCGCGTACCTCTCCGGCAAGATTGAGCCGCTCCGCATCGCCTCTCCGGTTTTATCCGTGGATAACGCGTTCGGGAGCGTCTGGAGTTCGTCCAAGAATACAACAGCAAACGATAACAGTGAAAGCGGTGTTGCTGTTGCTGCCCAAAGCATCAACGACGATCCGCTGTTTGGATTAGACTCGCTCGATGAAGCCACGGCTACTACGACCACAATCGGGGGAGGAATCGGATGGAGCGATGCCACGGCGAACGTTGGAAGTCACACCGGATGGCTCGGAGGTCAACATCAGCAGCATTCCATGTATGGACATCGTCCGCGGTCTGTGCCAGCAACGTCGATGGCTCATCACGACGTCGCCTCGGCATTGCCGGACGATTTAGACGATGAATTCGGGTCCTCGGATTCGCTTTACGACGCATACAACACGAACAATGGCGAAGAGTGGGACGATTACAACAATTATCTCTACGCGCAGCAACAACAAGCAGGAGGTGCAGCAGCAAAGTCGTCGCGATTCAATCAAGTTCTCGATGCGCCAAGTTTTGTTCCGGGAGGAGGCTACTCTAACGCTGCGTATGGAAGCGGTTATTCTCATCAAACCTCCCCGTTGTCGATTGAACAGCAATACCAGATGTACATGCAATCCGTCGCGCAAAGCGGAAGTCAAACCTATTACGACATGGATCAGTACATTGAGGTGCAAAGAGACTATGAAGAACAGTTTGGCATGAGCGATATGGATTTTTTGTACCACGCGATGCAAGAGCAAGCGGCGTTGGCTTCCGTGACGCAGGCTGGTGGTATGCAACAAGCGCAACAGCAGCAGCACCGTCACGGCCAACGTCAGTCGTCGAGAGGAGGAAGAGGCAGTTTATACGCGCAAAGCGGAGGGGAAGGAGGTGGCAGTGCTAATAAATACAATAAAGCAACGGGTGGACGTGGCGCGCCGCATCCGAGGAATAAAACCGGAGGTCAAATTACATCCCGCGAGCGAAGGCGTTTACAACGTCTGTTGACGGGCATCAGCAAAGTTGCCGATCCGAACGCGGTGTATCCAAGCACGACGTCGGCGACGTCGGCGGCGGTGGCGGCGACGACGAATGCAACTCACCCTTCCACAGAAGATGCCACTGCTCTTTCGGCGAAAAGTAGTGTCGATGCACCGCAAATACTCGCTGCTGCGGGAACAGCGCCTCCCAAAAGAGGATCGAGAGGATCGCGCGGTGGAAGAAGAGGCGGGAAAAAATCATCCTCATCGCCCGGGGTCGCGTAACAAAAGAATCCAGAACAACTGGAATAATTTACGAAATTAAAATCAGAAGACATCATCACTATCGTTTGCTTGGCATTGCGCAGAACAATTCGCGAGAGCGCCGAAAACGATGTATTGTTATTATTCAAGAGAGATTTTAGGAGAGAGAAAGAGTTGAAAGATTGAAACACACTTTATTGCATCTCTTTTCCCATTATCATAGATTTCCTAATCATATCCTTTTCTTCAACTGCTAATACTCCTTGCCTTCTGTTAATATTATTGTTCATGCCGTTGTACATCAATCTATCGTCTTTCGCGGTAACTAACCCGTTAAAAAGCTTCAAAGCTGTTTTCATCACATCGTCTTCTTCGTCTTCATCTTCGACGTAAAATTTTGCAAAGTGCGCGAAAAATTCTCTCACGTTCTCCATACTCGCATTCCATCTGTTTTCCAAATTATCCCAATTTGGCTCCGCTTTCGCGATGAATTGAGGTAGTAAACCGAACCCGCCCGTGCGTCGAAATTCGCCCTCGCACCTTGGCTCGCACGCCTCCACCCGGCGCAAGCGTTGCAAAGGAAAAGAAGCGGAGACGAAGGCGTCGTCAGAAGAACGCGCACCCAATAAACCTTTCATTTTTGCATCGTACAAAGCTGAGTTTTGCTTCACGAACGCATCCAACAGTTTCGCGAGAAACTCTTCTTCTTCTTCTTCTTCTTCGTCTTTTACTTCGTCTGGCGTTTCAGTTTCGTTCGACGATGGAGGCGAAGAAGAAGAAGAAGAAGAAGAAGAAGAAGAAGAACCATCAGAGTCGAAAAAAAATCGTCTCGGGAACGTCTCGTTCACGTTGAACGTGTTCAAACGAAAGCTATTTATGCTGTTATTTCTCGTCGTCAGCGCTCTCCTCGGCGGTAGCAATCCGTCTCGCCTCTCGTTCTTTCGTTCAATCGTCGTCTGAATCGTCGTCGCGTCGCGAAATACTCCGAAGAAAAACAACAGAAACACGAAAAACAAAACCAAAAAAAAAGACACCACCACGAGCGCTCCTTTTAATGAGAACGACGACGACGACAACAACAGCGACTCCAAACCACGCCGTCTCTTCCTCTTCCTCTCCATTCTATCACACGCGTCGTCGCGTGATAAACAAACGAACCGACAGAAAAAGAAGAAAGATGAGAGAGAGAAAAAGGACGACTCGTCCTCGTTTTGATGATTAGTAGTATATAGAGAGATCAGCGCATGTCTTTTGTCTGATAAAAATTGCGGCCGTTTTTTTCCTGTTTTTTTTTTTGCTTATTTTATTTTTTCTGATTTTTTTCTCTCTAAAAAAATACTTCTCTCTCTCTACTTCTCTCTCTCGGGAAAAAAAAGTTGAACTCACAAGAGAGAGAGAGAAGATCTCCACAACAAACAACGCACCGCACCCTCTTTCTTCTTCTTCTTTTACTCTTTCCCCACCGAATAAAAAACGAGAACACGTAAAAACACGGGGAGAGAGCCTCGTTCGTGGTGAAACAGAGAAGAGAAGGAGAACTGAACGGAAGAAGAAGGAGAAGAAGCGATAATAATTTGGTTTAAAAATAATTTGAAGAGGAGAGAGAGAGACCATTTTTAACCTCGATTTTATCTGCGCATTGTTCGTGTGATTTTGGATTGGAGTTTAAAAACAGAGAGAGAGTTTCACACGGAGTAAATACAAAACAACATGGCGAAAGGAGAAGGCGTGGCGGCGACCAGTGGAGGTACCGGTACCGGTTACGATGCGAACGCTCAGAGAGGAGATTACACGCAGGGGAGTATTCCGTCGTTGAATCATCATCATCATCCAGTCGGTGTGGGAAATCTGCAACAACAGCAAAATACTAATAATAATTCAACGTTTCCTCCGATTCCGTACGGCGGCGGCGGCGGCGGACACCAACACCATCAATACGGGGGGCAAGGCGTTCAGGGTGATTCGAACTTTGCCGCCGCTCCTGGTAACATATACATGAACACGAACACTAGCAACAATACGACACACACCGGAGGAACGAATAACGCGTCGAATACGCACAACTATAACAACAGTAGCCAACAACAGCCCGCGCCGCCCGGGGGAGGAGGCGTCGGAGGAATGGGGTATCCTCCGCAGCAATACCACCACCATCAGCATCATCATCATCCCGGGCAGCAACAACAAATGGCGGCGGCAGCAGCGGCGGCGGCGGCGGCGTATCATCATCAAATGCCGCCGCAACATCAAATGCAACACGGAATGATGCCGCTGCACGTGCAGCCGCAAGTTCCGCCTCAAATGCATCAAGCGCCGCAGCAGCAACACTTGAACGATCAACACCAACAACAGTTGCGGTTGTTTTGGCAGCAACAGATGACCGAGGTTGAAACGGCGACAGATTTTAAGAATCATCAGTTACCGCTGGCTAGGATTAAGAAAATTATGAAAACGGACGAGGACGTGCGGATGATTTCCTCGGAGGCGCCGGTGTTGTTCGCCAAAGCGTGCGAGATGTTCATCTTAGAGTTGACTTTGAGGTCTTGGATTCATTCCGAGGAGAACAAAAGGCGGACGTTGCAGAGAAACGACATCGCGAGTGCAATCACAAAGACGGATATTTTTGATTTCTTGGTTGATATCGTCCCCAGAGACGACGGGAGCGGCGGCGGAAACAACGCGGCTGCCATAGCCGCTGCGGCTGCGGCGGCAGCGGCCGCAGCAGCGGAAAAACAAAAGCAACAACAACAACAACAACAACAGCAACAACAACAACAACAACAACAACAACAACAGCAACAACAGCAACAACAACAACAACAACAACAACAACAACAACAACAACAACAACAAGTGAGTGTTGGTGGCGGAAATTTAGCAGCAGCAGCGGCGGTGGCGCCGGTAGAAGGGCCCGGCGGCAAGCATCAAGAGAATGGCACCGGATTAGGATCGGGTAACGGGAACACGACAGCCACGTCGTACAACACGTACCCGCCGCAACCAACGACAGCAGTAGCTTCAGATGCACCTCCGCCGTCGCAACCATCGCATCAAGATGGGGTGGTGAAGGAAGGCGGCGGGCAAACCGACGCCGTCCCTTTGATCTAAAGAAAGAAGAACGACAACTTTGTACTACAAGAAGAAAGACGAAACTTTTACAAAAACACATTATTATAAAGTGAAGAGAAAGAAAGAGAAGAATGATATTTAGAAAGTGAGCGTGTGTGTGTGTGTGTGTTTGTATTATCATCATCATCATCATATACATAGTTTTATTCATCCCTTTTGACGACTGCAACCCTAAACTGATGAGTCAGCTGACTCGACGACATGTAACCACGACAAAACGATCGTCAAACAACTCGACGATAAGTAATAATAATAAGAACAACAACAACAACACATAACATCATCAAATGCCGGTCCCGCGAGGCTCGCTCTTCGGCGTGCCGGACGAAAACTTCCCGAGAGGAGACCCGAATAAGAAACACATAAAATGGGACGACGAGAATTTGCGTCAAAACGAACTCACGAAAACGGCGAAAGATATCATAGACGAACCGGACACGCCGTGGGCGTCGCCACCGCCGGAACTGTTCGATTCGGAAGAGGAAATCGAAGAGGAAGAAAAGAACGGGAGGAAGATTAGCGAGGAAGAGATTAAGCAAAGGTTGGAAGGGTTGGAGATGGAGGGTGGCAGAGAAGAAGAAGAAGAAGAAGAAGAGAGAGATGGAACGACAACTACAACAACAACTACAACAAAGACGAACACGCGAAGGTCCACAGGCGTGCAGTTTGTCGCCGCGAGCGGCGGCGATTGTTTTAGCAAAGAAGGAGAAGAAGAAGAAGAAGAAAACGGAAACGGAAAGAGTAAAGACGCGTTGTTGTTCGACGATACCGTGCTGAAGAGCAGATTGTTCGAAGCGCAACGGAAGTCGTTGCAGTGCACGTACGATAGGAAGAAAGGGACGACGTTTAACAAGACGGCGCATCCGTTCGCGCACGACGACAACAGAGATAAATATAACGACGAGGACGAGGACGATAAAGACGAGGAAGAGATTAGGAGAGAATTAGAAGCGCTGCTGAACATGCAACAGAAAGCGAGTTAAATTTTAGAGAGTAAAAATTTTGTACAGCATAAATTACAAATACGCGGAAAAACAACAAACCCATCGTATCGTCATCGTTAGTATTTACGTTTATTCGCCGCGTCCGATTAATACTTCCGAGCGGTTCTTGTTCTTGACGACCGCGTCGACGCCATCGAACATTTTCTCTGTTTCTGAATCCGCTTGAGTGGTGAGCAAAACCGTCTTCTTGACGATATCGTCGTCGTTACCGTTGGAGGAGTATTCGGATTCAATTGCGCGTAAAACCGAAACGACTCTTTCAATGCCTTCGGAATCTAAATGTTGCAACGCTTCGTCCAGGATTAATAAGTTGGATTGCACGTTTAATCGGCGAGCGGAAACGTCGGCGTACGCCAACGCTAGGCCAATGGCCAATCTGCGTCGTTCACCGCCGGAGAGTTGTCGCAACGAGCGTTCGTATTGCTCGCCGGAGTGTTGTTTGCGCGCGAATATGACTCTCTCGATTTTTTCCAAGTGCGTTTTTGCTTCGATTTCGTCGACCGAATCGTCGTCGTTATCGTCTTCGTCAAACGTGGCGCTGATATTGGACGACGACGATGACGAAGAAGAAGAAGCAGAACTATTACTGCTCACCAGTTGTAAACTCAACGCACCACCGGTTAAGGCGAAAACGTATTCTTGACACCTCTCTGAAACTTCCGCTAAAACGTTTTCGAACAAATAATTCGACACCCCTCTCGTCGGACTGAAACATTTATCCGCGATTTTCGCCACGTTCAAATCAAACTCGATTTTCGAATACGAGTTCTCCTTCAGATCGTTCAGGGATTCCGTTTCCACGTTTAACTGTTCTTGAAGTTGCTTCATCGCTTCAAAGTGCGGATTATTGTTGTTGAAATTTGGGTCGCTGTTGTTGACATCTTGTAGGTATTTTTGATTGATTCTCTCGTAGTCTCGCAACGCTTTCTCGCATCCGGCGATGAGCGTTTCCGCCGAGGCAACTTTCGATTGCACCGCTTTCGCGAAGAAAGGCAGGGATGACTCGTCTGCGAGGAGTCCGGTTGATTGATCGATGTCGAGGAGTTGTGCGAGCGATACGTGTTCTCCGTCGTTGTTCTTCGCGGCGACGACATTGTTTTGAATGAAACCGTTTCCGCCGTCCGCGCTTTTAGAGGAAGCGTATCCTCGCGAAGAAGAAGAAGAAGTATACGGCGTCCGGTAATCCAGTAATCCAGGAACGATGCCCGATAATGCTTCTCGTTCAGAGGAAAAAATGCCCGAAGTGGTAGCGTACAGTTCTTCTTCTCTTCTTTTCCTTCTCTCCTCTAAACGAAATGCGTCGTCATCGTCGCTAAAGCTCCTCGCCTTCTCTTCCAACGCCAACACTTCCTCGGGCACGTACGGCAACATCTGAGCGAATCGTTCCGAAACGTTCACCAATAACGAAGATAATCGTTTCAATTCGTTCGTTAACATCATTTTCTTATTTTCTCGTTCAACTCGAGCGAATTTTAAATTCTGCAGCGCTCTTTCTTCGTTCAACATTCTCTCGGATTCGGATTTCTTGAATCGTTGAAACTGGTCTAACTTGACTCGACAGTCGTTCAAAGTTTCAATCGCTTGGACGTGCTTTATTCGCATGACCTCCGCGTCTCGTTTCAACTGTTCGAAAGTTTCTCTTTGTTTAATAGGGTCTATGAATTGGTGACACAACGTGCACTTCAAAGTCTCTTTGTCGAAGGAGTGTTGGTGATGAGCCGCGGATTGTTTTGAGAGATTGAACACTTGTCCGGCGCTTTTGTGGGCTTGCTCAGCCGTCGCTCTCGAAGACGCCTCGTTGCGTTGCGCGTCGTTGAAGAGTTTCAACAAGCTTTGTTCGTCTCGATCGAGTTGTTTGTGTCGTTGATCGTTTTCGTTTGCTCTCCTGTTTTGTGCGACGATGTCTTCTTCCGCTCTGAACTCGTTATTGCTCGCAGCGGTATCGTTAAAGTCGAGAATTCGACGCAATGCTTCGTTCGCGACGCGCTCGATATCTTTGACTTCGTTCACTGCCTGTCGCGCGTTCCGCATTCGATCTAACGCCAACGCATCCAACGCGTCTTCTCTTTCCATGGTGAGCGTTCGTACTTTTTCCTCGAATGTTTCTTTCCATCGGTTAAAATCTTTCTCGGTTTCTAAAAATCTCAGTTTCGTTCGTTCGACGTAACTCTCGCGAGATTTTAATTCAGCTCTCGCGATGGTTAATTTCTCGCGTCGCTCTTTCAATAACTTTTTGCTCCTGTTTTTACACCGCGTCCACACGGATTGCTCAACTAAGGAACCGAAACTATTTTTCAGTTGCGCGTCGGAGGCTTCGAGTAAGCTTCCAATCGTATGTTGGCCGTGAAAACACGTCTGCGCGACGACAGAAGCGCCTATGATTTCATCCATGTGTTCTTGCGTTTTCTTCGCGTCTAATTTCGTTTCGTCCATATCGTCCACGATGAAAGATAACTTTGATAGTTTAGTTCTCGTGACTGCTCTTTCTATCACGAACGGTTTTTTTCTGTTGCTCTCTTGATCGATCACAGAACCGCGCACGACGACTCGAGCCGATTTCGAGTCGTCGTTAACGACATCTTTATTGGTTAAATACTTTTGCGTCGAGCCGGTATCTAAGCGCACGTCGGACTTACCGGTCAAAGCCCACATGACGGCAGTGACCAACGTCGTCTTCCCGGCGCCGTTGGAATCTGCAAATCCAGAGTCGTCTCGGTTATCGCCGACGACGCACACAACGCCGCGGTCGTTGAGAGGATACGTGATTTCATCTTTGAACGCACCAAATCCAGAGATTTCGACTTCGTCGAATTCAACTTTACGAAGGTGCGCAGACGTGGAGAGTTTGTTCGAATCGTCACCGGTATCTAGTTTGCCTTCTTCGTTCTCTTTCGACGACACGGCTTCCGTGATGATCTCTTCGCAAAACGCCTTGGCGTCTCCACTCAACCGAATGCTCTTGGCGTACGAATTGAACAAATCTACTGGACTCAACGATTCCGCATTTTCAATCGTCGATTTCAACTCTGCCGGAGGCCTTCGAACTTCTATTTGACACCCGTACTTTAATCGCGCGTTTTCGACTCGTTTTGGCACGCTTCGCGATAGCGAAGATTTCTTCTTCTTTGTGCTTTTCTTCTTCTCTGATCCAGCAACGATATCTTCTTCGTCGTCGTCTTCTTCCATGTCTAACGCTGAATCAAACGGAATCGTCCACCGCACGATATCGTTCGCTCGCAAATCGCCCGCGATTGTCTCGATGCTTTCACCAATCGTTTCGTCGATGTCAAAATATCTCGGTCCAATATCAATTTTTGAGCGCTTCAAAATCTCCTCGTCGGTCAAACTTTCGTCTCGCCATTTATCGTTTAAGAATAACAGGTACTTCTCTTGGTTCTTCTCCGCTCGCGATATTTGATACGGACTTCCAACGTATCGCACGCGCGAATCTCTCTCCACGAAGTGCGGCTTGTGATAGTGTCCAGAAATGATGCTTTCGATGCCTGTTTTCTCCTTGCTAAACGTTTCTTTCGAATCTACGCCGTTTTTCATTTGAAACGTTTGATTGACGTTCGCGCCCATCACGTCCGCGTGGCAAAATACCGTTTTGATTGCTAATCCTTCTTCTGCGTCGTTACTCTCGCCATCACGCGCGGCACGTTTCGTTCGTTTTATTTCTTCCGTCATCATCAAATCCTCCACGCTTCTCCTCAACGTCTCTTGATCTTTCCTATACGGTAACCACAACGCGCCTCTCCACACTCTCGGTTCGTCGAAGACCACAATCGTCTCCGGATTACACATTCTCAACACCTCCAACGCGTGAATGCTCCCTTGCACGTTCACCTGATCGTGATTCCCAACCAACATGATCGTCGGTTGCGTCCACTTCGACAATTCGAACATGATTTCGTTCAAAGTATCCACCGGTAAAGCGCCGCGATGGTGCCAAAAATCGCCGAGGAAAAGCACGCCTCTGTTCTCTCTCGCCGCGACGTCGTGGACGTATTTCAGCGTTTGCAAACACACGTCTTTGGTTTTTCGAGACACGTGCAAGTCCGAAAACACGACCCATTTGTCCATCGTTTCGTGCTTCATCGTCGGCACGCTCGGCGACGACTTCGACGAAACAACATCGACGCCACTCGTTCTCGTCCGCGGCGAACTCGTCTTTGCTCTGTTGTTGTTCTTTTTTTTCACGTTTGCCGTCGCGCGGACTATTTTATCGCTCAAAAAACGCCCATCGCTCGCAGACGACGACGACGACGACGACGACGACGACGACGACGACGCGAACGTCGCCAAGTTACTACCCCTGTTTCTTCTTTCGGCGAGGAATCTCTCCGTCGTTATCGTCGTTAGATTTCTTCTTCTCTTGTTGTTCAAAATATCTTTCGAGAGGAACGACGACGATGTTTTCGGAGCGCTGCTGCTGCTCGTGGTGGTCGCAGACATCGCCAAGCGGCGTTGAGCGAAGAGAGACATCGCGCTCTTTCTCATATATAT
>Ga0255763_1000721_pt1 | contig 36139 bp, 26 predicted proteins | sample 041ome_2_FD_179963 | JGI IMG/M metagenome (GOLD analysis project Ga0255763, IMG submission 179963) | Coastal salt marsh microbial communities from the Groves Creek Marsh, Skidaway Island, Georgia - 041406US metaG (version 2) | ecosystem: Environmental > Aquatic > Marine > Intertidal zone > Salt...
TGTGCGATTTTGACGACGACGACGACGACGACGACGAGAGAGAGAGATCAGAGAGAGAGAGAGAGATATTGATGTAATAAAACGAAGAAAAAGAAAGTCAGAAGTGCCCACTTTTCACCTCGCTCTCAATTTTTTTTTCAAACCCTAAACGTGCGTCAGCACGAGGAAAAACGGCCACGAGTTTCCCACACATTTTCGCGAAAGCGCGCGCGCACACACGCAACACATCTGTCTCTCTCTCTCTCTTAATCTCTCTCTCGCGGAAGAAGAAGAGTGAGAAGAGAAGGATGTCCCCTTCGGCTGCCGCGACCGCTACCGCGCAAAGGAAGACGACGACGTCGACGAGAGAAACAAAAACGAAGAAGACGAGAGAAGAAGTCGTCGTCGTCGCGGAAACGAAGAAGAAGAGATCTTCTTCGTCCAAGACGACGACGACGACGACGACGACGCCGACAAAGAAGACGTCTTCTTCCTCGTCTCCTTCGATGTCCGCCGTCGCGAAAAAGAGAGCGTCGTCGATGAAAACGAGCGACAAGAAGAAGAAGACGGCGACTCTGTCGTCGTCGCCGTCGTCTTCGTCGAGGAAAGAGAAGAAGTTGACGAGCGCCGCTGTCGCCGGGGAAACGGGAGCGGTAAACAACAGACACCAAAAACGCGCTTCGAAGATGGGTGTCGTCTCGAAGCGTCGGAAACAACAACAACAACAACAACAACAACAACAACTGGCCGCAAAAGCAGCGGCGATGATGATGGAGAAGAAGAAGAAGAAGAAGAAGAAGATGTCTTCTTCTTCTGCTGCTGCGTCCTCTTCGCGGAAGAGACGCGAGGAGGAAAAGGAGGAAGAAGAAGAAGAAGAAGAAGACGAAGAGGTGAAGGGTAAAAATGCTACGAAAAAAGCTGTATTAAGCGCGAAAAGAAGGAACGAAGATATTCCGTCCTCTGCTTTGGAGAAGACGAAAAAGGCAAAGAAGATGAAGCGCGCGCCCGAGACGCTCGAGACGAAGACGAAAGGGAAGGATAAAACGGCGGCTGCGGCTGCGGCTGCGGCTGCGGCTTCTGGGTTGGCGGCGGCGATGACGGCCGCGTTGGACGCCTCGAAAAAGGATAAGACGCGTCGAATGAGACGAGCGCGAGAGAAGGAGAAAAGCCCGAGGAAAAAACCGTCGTCGTCTTCGATGGAAGGGAACGAGAAGAAGGGAAGACAAGGCGAAGTGAACGACAACGAAGAAAACGGAAACGACGATGCCGCCGCGAACGGCGGAGGCCAGTCTGGTGGAAGAGGTGAAGACGAGCCGTCGGCGCAAGACGTATCGATGATGCGCGATGAAGACGTCGAAGATGTTGACAGAGGAGAAGACTTTGGCGACGACGACGATGACGACGACTTTGACGACGACGAGGATGGTAGCGACGACTATCACGACGACGACGACGACAACGAGGATGAGGATGACGAAGACATCTTTGACGACGAGGACGAAGAAGAAGACTACTCGGACGATGAGGACGACTCGGAAGGCGAAGGACGTCGAGGCGGTGGCGACCGTCACGACGGAGGTCTTCACGCGTTGCTCTCTCGCCTTGGCGGTGCCATGGAGGGAATGGGTGGTGGTTCACGAAGTGGTCTTTCCGCGCGCCTCAGAGACGTTTTGAAAGCGTTGACGTTTGATAGAGAAGCTGAGAACGGAGGCATCGATGATACGGCCATTGTCATCGCTTTGAACGAATTGTGCGAAATAGTCGTCACTTCTTCGGAAGAACTGTTAGCGACGAGTTTATCGCCGGAGCCGTTTGCGCAAGCGTTATTGAATTGCTGCAACTTGGAGCATAACCCAGAGTTGATGCTCCTGGCAGTGCGCGCGATGACGTCCATGGCAGACATTTTGCCAAACACGCGAGGCGCGTTCGTGCGCGCGGGTGCTCTGCCCACGTTGTGTCAAAAACTCTTCGCCATAGAATACATAGACGTCGCGGAACAATCGCTCTCCGCGCTTGAAAAACTTACTCGAGGATACTACGGATCAAAAGCCGCCGAAGCTGGCGCTCTAACGGCGGCTCTGGCGCACTTGGATTTCTTCGGCGTTGGGATGCAAGGCGTATCGATGCAAATGGCTTCGAACGTGTGCGCAGAGTTTCCAACAAAGTCCTTATCACCTGGCGCCGTCGAAGCTATTCCCACGCTCCTCTCCTTGCTCCTTCGTGATGACCAAAAAGTTGCCACATTAGCGTGCAACTGCTTGGTCTCCTTGTCGTTGAAGGCTAAGAAATTAGCCGATCGAAGAGTTTCGTTTTTGCTTCAAAAGGAAAAAGAACAAAAAGAGCAGCAGTTGTCAGAGGAGCAACAGGGCGAAAAAGCAACAACAACAACAACGACGACGACGACGAAAACGGACACGACTAGCAGCGATACACAGAAGAAGAAGAAGGATAAATCCTCCTCCTCGGAGATGGACCCGGTGGCGGTGAACGGAACCATCTCGCTCATTTTATCAGATGCGCTCTGCGAACGGTGCTTAGAAATCGTGCGCGAAGCAGCTGGCAATACGAACAGCACGAATAACGTGACGCATAGCCGCCTGCTTTACAGAGGTTGCGTGAAAATTCTCGCGACAATTTTAGAAGCGCGACCAGAGATGTCCATTTTCCTGTTGAAAAATGGCGTCGCACAGATTTTGGCTGAACATTTGGAGAGATGCAAAATTGTTCGAGCGAACGTCGGCGCTTCCGAGTATAGTCCGGTACAATCGATGGACGATTTGCACGACGCTATGCATTTACTTGGGTTGTTACTGCCATCCCAAGTGAAAAATAGTGGCGACAGTAAGAAAACCTCCGTCGTCATTGTTGGCGCAGAGGAGTTGCAGAAGCTGTTTACGAAACCAGAAAACAGTTCGCTTATTTCAATTTTTGGCGAGTATCTCGCACCGACGCTTTGTCACGTCGCGGAGTCTCCATCAAATGTAATCATCAAGCGTAAGGCACTGTCGACATTAACGGCATGGACGCAACTGGTTGACATCGCAACGTTTGAGGACGTGTCAAAAGATGTAGCGCCCATCGCCGCGGTAGTCGCTCGCGCGTTGATAGATCCGCAATGCGAGTTACTGAAGGAAGCTGCAAAATTGTGCGCGATGGCGTTGGAGAAATCTAACGAAACTAATCAAGACGAAAAAGAAGGCGAGTTCATCAAGAGGTTTGCAAAAGAAGGAGGAGCACACGCCTTGGAAGTTCGCTCGAAAGAGTACAATTTCTTGATTGCAGAAGCCGCCGAAAAGAGCGCCGTGTCGGAAGAAAAGACGCTTTTGAATCCCCCGACGTCGAAGCCGCAGTTTCAAATGTCCACGAATCCAAAAGAAGAAGGTTTGCGAATCTGCTCGGAAGTTCGAAATTTATACTTTGGTCCGGGAAAAGCGCATTTAATCGCCTCAGAAGGTCTCGATCGACTTCGCAAGGCGTGCGCGAAACTGAAATCTGCACCTCTTTCGGATTCGAGCTCAGGAAAGTCGGCCAAGAATCCGCGGGACAGCAAAGAATTTTCGTCCGCGTTCTCCAAAATATTCGAGGCGCTGGCAATGAGCGACATCTCGGCGTTCGAACTCTCCGAATGCGGTGCTGCTTCGACCTTGCGTAAGTTTCTCTGCGCATCAGATGTGCCCTCTTCTCCGTCTTCTTCGAAGTCCATTAATATCGACTGTGAAGAAGCGACAGAGCGCCTCGCCATCTTCACGCGAGCTGCCGGTGATGCACCGACAGGCGCATTCGAAACTCTCGTCCGTCTTCTCGTGGAGACCTTACAGACGCGAGAACGCTTACCGATTTCTGTTTCGGAACACGCCGTGGCAAACTCTAATTCTTCCTACGCGCGATTCCGCGCCTCGAGTGGTGCACCATCAGCGCTCGCGCCGTCGACTACCGCAGGTGACCCCGGCTTGAATTTACTCGCGAGACCGCTTAAGGTTCGCTTAAAACGCTCCTCGAAGTGCGACGCGACCAAAGTGGAAGATTACGGCAATAGCGTGGTTATGATTGAACCGCTGGCGCAATTAAGCGCAGTGGAAGCGTTCTTGTACTCCCGCGTAAAAAAGAAACCGGCTGCGCCAGCACCGGCGCAGCAACCGCCAAGCACTTCTGCTCCTTCTACCGCTACTGCGACCAACGCTGAAGCGAACCAAGCTGGGATCGCGGCAGATCGGGAAATGGATCACGATGAAGATGACTTCAACGAAGAAGACTACGACGATATGGACGAGGAAGACTTCCATGATGACGAAGACGACGACGACATGGACGACATGGATCATGGGGAGGACTACATGGACGATGAAGACGACGAAGAGAATTTATTAGGTCCAGAAGGCGAGGATATGGCGCATCCGCCTGCATCCGCGGAAGAGATTGCGGCACCTCCTGCGAATGCGGCTTCGCCAGCGCCCCTTTCGCAACAAGAGCAAGGTGCTGCTACTGCTTCTACCGCCAGTGCGGGCGAAGCACCACAACCACATGCACAAACTAATCCTGGTGCGTCTGGAAGAAGTTTTGCCTCCGTGGCTGCGGGTAGCGACAGCAAACGCCCTCGACTCGCCTTTTCTGTCAACGACGGGGACACGTACATTCAAGATACCAAGAACGTTTTAGCCGCGGTCACGCAAGTCTCCATCGGTGATTCTGTAAAACCAATGAGCGGTCGATTGTGGGACCAACCGTGCGTGTTATACTACGACATCGTGGATAATAATGACCCGAAGTTTAAAGGTATCATCAGCGAAGGCGGCGAAGATTCCGCCGCGAATGACTCGTTTAAACCGTTGCTCGTGGAGACTGTGGTGGAGGAAAACCTCTTTTCGAATCCATCGGTAAAAAGTGATGTCAAAGCGGTTTTAGGCCCGGTAGCTTCAACGGTTTTCAACGCACAGTTTGGGTATCCAGACGTAGTGGAAGGTTTGGAGGACGACTCTGTTCGCGACGCATTAGCGACGTTGACTTTGTGCCATCTGGTGACAGAAGATGCGAAAAAGATTTTGCGCACCGCGGGACCAGAGAAAACATCGTCTGGTGCTCATCCTCCAACTTCTGATAACATGATGGAAAACGATGATGGCGATACCGATGACGTGTTACTCACCGCAGACAGAATGCGCATCGCCAACCTTTCCTCGGCGAAAGTGCACGCCGAAAACTTGTTCCTGGCGCCAAAACTGTCCGGAAAGCTTCGCGCGCAGCTGCGCGATACGCTTTCCGTGTGCGCCCGAAGGGTTCCAGAGTGGACTTCTGCGCTTGCGAAAACGTGTCCATGGTTATTTACGCTCGATGAGCGCGTTTTGTTGTTCCATTGCGCCTCTTTCTCAGTCGCTCGTGCGTTACATCAGCTCCACGGCGACGGCAAGGCAAGCAATGGGGCCAACGGCAACGCGGCGAATTCGGGGGCTGGAAATGCCGGCGGTGATCCGCGCGGAGGTGCTCGCGTAGGACGATTACAACGCCAAAAGGTTCGTATTCGAAGAGAACACGTGCTATCTTCCGCCATCAAAGTATTTTCTTCGCCGCAAACGCGAAAGCACGTGTTAGAGGTTGAGTTTTACGACGAGGTTGGGACGGGCATTGGTCCCACGAATGAATTTTACGCGTTGGTTTCGAAAGATTTGCAGCGAGCTTCGCACGGGATATTTCGAGGCGAGCATAGCGCATCACCGGCAACGTCAGATAATACTGAAGATCTCGTGAATGCACCGCATGGGTTGTTCCCTAAACCGCTCCGAGCGATGCCAAACGCCCCGAAAGCGATTGAGATTTTCAGATGCGTCGGACGAGCCATCGGCAAAGTCTTACAAGACGGTCGATTATTGGATGTGAAGTTTAACCCGAACTTTTTCAAGAAACTTTACAGATTACCGCTAGGTTTAGACGACCTCGAACTGCTCGAACCAGAGCTGTTTTCGACCTTGAAGAAACTCGAAGCGGCGGTTCGAGACGGGACCGGGAGACTGGACGGCGCGAAGATTGAAGATTTGTGTCTCGAATTCGCATTGCCGGATGGTGCTCCAATCGAAGGCACTACCGATGCCGATGAAATCGTGACGGCAGAAAACGCGTTGCGCTACATTGGCGCGGTTGTCGACGATGTCTTAGGCGCCGGCGTCGAACCACTCTTCCAAGCTTGCCGCGAGGGGTTTGCCGACATCGTTTCTGACCCTTCGCAACTTGCCATGTTTTCCTTGTCTGAAATCGACGCACTCACGTGCGGCGCAGACGAGCAAACGAAGTGGACCGAGCGCGATTTACGCGAGCACATCTTGTGCGATCACGGCTACCAAGTCAACTCGAAACCAGTGGCAAATTTGCGTGAGATTCTGACGAACATGTCCGACGTAGAGCGCCGGTCGTTTTTAAAATTCACGACCGGGTCCCCTCGCTTACCGATTGGCGGTTTAGCCTCGTTGAATCCAAAACTAAAAGTTGTCTGCAAGCAACCGACCGTTTTGAGCGAAGTTGGCGGTGGCATGGATACCGCAGAGATGATCAGCGAAGGCACGGAGCTGGCCGATGCTGATTTGCCGAGTGCGATGACGTGCGCGAACTATTTGAAGCTTCCGCCGTACTCGAGCAAAGAAGCTCTGGAATTGAAATTGAAACTTGCAATTTCCGAAGGCGTTGGCAGCTTCGATTTGAGTTGAAGTGTAAAAGAAAAAGAAGTAAAAATAATAGCATTTAGAAGCTTTTAGAATAAATACTGCGCGCGTCGAGAGATGCGGCGATTGTTTGATATACATTGTTGTAATTTTCAGTTGAACATGGAAGAACCTAAATCTAAAGTGGATGAATACCTAACCTAACTCGCAAAACGCTTTTCATCTATTTCCTCGAGGTGCGGATGGCAAATCGTACACGGAGAAATTCCCTCCCTCGTCTCCACCTGGATTATAATACCCATCGTCCGCAGGCGGAGGTGGGTGGTAATGTTGTTGTTGTTGTTGTTGTTGATGATGTGGAGGAGGAGGATAATAGGGCGACTGGGCCGGCTGATAGTGTTGTTGGTGTTGTTGAGGCGGCGGCGGTAGCGGGTAATAGCTCGACGGCTGCTGCTGCTGATGTGAGGGATAATCCGACCCAGGGTAGTAGCTGCTCGCCGCTGTTGCATGCGATACATTTCTTTCGTTCTGCACGCGCATTTGCTCAGTCTTCAATCTAATCTCTTCGGCCATTCTCGCTCGTTCTGCATCTTCTTCTTCTTCTCTTCGTAACCGTTCGACGATGCGTTTCCGTTCGTTTTCGCGATTTTCACACCAAGATTTGACTTCGTTTTTCAGACTTTCGATGGCATCTGAAAACCCGCCATAAAAGCGAACTCCCTGTTGTATCCCTCTGGACAATTCTGCGGCAATTCGTAACGCTTCGCGCAACGTGTTGTCCCTCTTTATTTCCTTCTCACGGAGAGAGGAGACATTGTACATGTCGCTGAATTTGGCGTAATTCTTCCTCAATTCCGCCAACGCGTCAGCTTGCGCGAACGTATTATTCTGCGCTGCGGCAATTAATTCGTCGTACTTTCCTAGTTCTTCGCTGAATATCTTTGTTCGCTCGGCCTCTGAATCGCCAGATGATTTCATTTTACCAACCAGCGTCGGTAAAATATCATCACTTGCCTTCACCGCTTTCATGGCGTCTTCAATTTCCTCTCGTTCACATCCTATTCGTTCGATTTTTTCTAATCCTAATCTGACTTCTTTAGCTAAACTTTCCGCATCTTCGACTAAAAGCATCGGCGGCTCTAATTTCGGAGCGTTTTGTGCGATGCTTTCCGAAGTAGTCATTTGTAACATCGGTTCGCATCGAGCGAATTCCAATCGTAACTTCTCGTCTGATTCGGCTGCAAGTTTGGAGTTGTTCACAAAAGTTTCTAAATCACGCCGCCATCGAGCGGTTTCTGCATCAGATGGTATCGCGCGGTATTTGTGCGGCCCGTACGCGTTTCGCGCGGCACTGTCCGCTTTCATTTCGATATCTAAAAGAGAAGTGATTTCCTCCAGTTCCGTTTCGCAATGTTTTGAGACGTCTCGGGAAAAGGATAAAGTCTCGCGCATGGCGTCGATACCACCATCTCGGTCGCGAAAAAGCTTCACTTCTGAGTCTAATTCCTCAGAAAGTTGAATCGGTCGATTTAACGCGTTGTATGTTTCGGGAAGTTCCATTTCTCGCAGCGCGACTCTGGCTTCGTCCGAGGCAAACGCCAGTTGTTCGAGCTGTTCCCGAACGAGTCGGTCAACCTTATCCGCGTATAATGACGCCGAACTTGCGCAATCCTCCGGTACTATTCGTGCAAATAGCGCGCTTACATCGTCTTTATTGCATGGGTCGAGGAAAACTTCGATATCGGCACCGGATGTCGGCTTGACCATCTTCGCCCCGAACTTTGAATGTAACGGATTCGTCATTTTCTCGCTCGCGTCGTCGTGCAGGCGCTGCAACGCTTCGTACGACGGAACCTTGGCCATGTACACACACTCATTATCTCTCACCGCTTTTCCGAGTTCAACTTTAATCGAATCTCTTAAAATATTTTCGGCAGCCTCTACGACCAGCTTGGGCGGTTTCGGCGCGGTGGGGATCTGCGCTCGTTTCAACGCCGATTCCAAACGCTCTTTCGAGCGCGTCAACAAAGTAATCGCCGAACCAATCGTTTCTTCATCGTTTACGAGAGTTTCACAAACTCTTACAGTCGCTTCGGCGTTGAATATAGCCGCTTTGATAAACGTCGTCGTCGCCCACATTTTGGGCACGTACCTTTCTTGAGTCAACGGCGCATTCGGATTGCCTCGCAAAGACGACGACAGCTTCTCGTGCACTTCCTCGTACAAATCCGCGCACGCAATGGCTAGTTTCGCAAGCACTCCGGTAGATTTATCGCTCAATTTTGCAGCCTCGAAAACGCTCTCTTGAGCTTGCGCTAAACACAAAGCGACTAGAATCGCAGACATCTTGCCGCTCAAATCGGCTTCAATCCGGTCAATTCCAGTCGTCGCCGCCGCCGTCCCAGCCGTCGGTTCTCCACTGCCCGCACTCATGGTTTCATTGACTTTCTTCCCATCTTCGCACTGGCCTAAATACTGAAAATACCCCGCCGCTCTTTGAAATGCTGCCGAAGCAACTTTCAACCCGTCCAACGTCGATCGATCGCTTTTTGCCGCCAACGCGGATTCGCACGCGCCTAAATTGAACAGCATCGCTAATTTCTCCTTTGCAATGGACGAATGTGGGGCTATTTTCCTCTCGCCACCCGGTGCGAACGCGTCTCTCCACTCGAACGGTAAATGTAATCCCGTCCTCGTCCCTTCGTCCTCGTAGTCTCCGTTCTCCTCGTTCTTCGAAGTCGTCGCTTTACTTTCACCACCATTCAATCCAAAATCATCTCTCACTTGAAACCTACTTCCAAACACCGTCAACGCGGCATAATATCGACAGTAGTTCTCCATGTGTTCCGCGTGCCTCTGCGAAATGTTCTCGTCCGTCACGTTCACCGCATTCGTAGAAGCCATCGAAGAGTCTCGGATTTGGGCAAATTTTGAGACGGATTCCGCCGCGTGCGCGCACTCTTCCTGGCCGAACGTTTCCGCGATGTACCTTTCCAAAGGCGTGGTGATGTCCACAAACTCACCCTGTGCGTCCGCGCGATAAATAGAGAGAAAAGGAAAGGTTAGAAAACCGCGCGGGAAGAAGTGTCAGAACAGAACATTCGTTCGTAGGGGTGCCCTTTGGTTCCAAAAATCCGCGCGCGCAGAGAGAGAGAGAGAGAGCGAAGAGATCGGGAAGAAAGAGAAGAACAAAAAGGCGTACTTTTTTACTCGGGACGGCGAGCATGACCGTGCCTAACCCACCAGTTCCCGAGGAGGAAAGCGCGGAATCGCTCATTCTTTTTCAGAGAGAGAGAGAGAGAGCGTTTCGGGAAACTTTTTTTTGAAGTAAATCGTGTTTGAAGCAACTGACGATGGCGAAAAAAAAAATGGTGAGACGAAAGGTTTCGTACGCGCGCGTTTGCGTTTGTCTCTCTCTGTGTGTTTGTGTATGTGTTACAAGCTTTTTCGTGTGTCTTTAAAGTGTGTGGAGGATTCCGTGTTCGTATCGCCAACCAGATGGTATCGGACAGTCGTTGTCGAGGAGGTATTGTAAACATTCGGAGTGATTGTGGTGGTCCGCGGCCAGTACGGCCCACTGGTCCCACGGCGCTTTGGCGGTTTCGTGTAAGAACTTTAAACAGTTTAATTGACCTTTCTCGGCCGCATACGTACACGCACTTTCGTTATATTCATCGTATTCACGCTCAACGAGATATTCGAGGATGTGGAGATGACCCTTTTGAGCTGCTCGTGAGGCAGTATATGAATTCCATGGCGCTTTGACTTCTTCGTGCAAGTATTTGAGGCACTCGAGATGACCGTATTTGGCAGCATGTGCACACGCATAATCATTCATAGGACACTTGTTTGCGACGCAATACTTTACCATTTCCAGGTTACCTTGTAATGCGGCCTTACTAACCGTCCCTGCACCCCACTCACACTTTTTCTCTTCTCGCGCCCACTTGAGCAACTCGAGTTTATTCGTTCCAGCAACTCGATAGCAGAACAGTGGTCCGTTCATGCCGAAGAGCCACAACGATTGATTCTCCCACGCAAACTCCAACGTAGATATCGACGACATCTCTGAAACTTTGAATCTCTTTTCCAACTCACCCACTCGAGACGATCTCTTCACCAACGCTCTCGTTTCGCTATTCACTTCAAACAAAAACTTCACGTCGGTTCGATTCAATCTCGGCAAAATGTATTCGAAACACACGTCGTCGTTGTTCACGATCGCGCCCCACAAGTCTCTCTGACCCATTCTTCTCTTCTGCGCGCGCGTCGTCACGAATCCCGCAGACATTTCAAAGCGCTTCTTCCTTTTTTAATGTCTCCGTCTCTTTCTCCCGCGCGTGGTAAAAAAAAGAGGAGATCTCTCTCTCTGATCTCTCTCGCATGTGATTGGTGTTTTTTTCTCTCTCTCTCTCTCTCTCGTCGACCTTTTTTGAAAAAAAAGCGCATTTTTCCTCGCGGGATATTTTTTGTTCCAAAATCAATTATTCCCCACAAATGCATTCGCGCTGTCGATTGTTTTCCCGCTGTTGCATGCACCACGCGTCCTCGACTTTAATCGCGATCGGCAGAAGAAACGAGATCGCATCTTCGTCGCACCTTTCTCCGGCGTTTCTTTTCCGCAAAAAAAAAACTTCGAATACTCCGCGTTTGAGATCTCATCAACGATTTCGTTCGTTCGTTACAATGTCATCCAACGAAGAAGAAACGACTCTGAGAGAGGTGGTTAAGAACCAAATCGCGATCTCGACGAAGGAAGAGTTCATCGAGAAGTTACCGGAGGACGTTTGGTTTATTCGTCCGACTGGAAATCCTGCTAATAAGGATTTTTTTAAAGGCATGATCGCGGGCGGTGACGTGACGGAAATGAAAGCTGAATTGATCGAGATCAAGCACTTGGAGATATTCCAAGACTGCGCGTACGTCGTGTTGATCGCGAAAGCGAGCTTTGACTACAAAGGCACGAAGAACGAAGACATTTACACGCAATCGTGCTTGTATAAAAAGAAAAATGGAACGTTCGAGCTGGCGTGGGCGCATCGTTCGAGTGGTCGAGGATTCAACGAGGATCTTCCCGGTCCCTGGCCGACGAACTAATTTTACGTGTGTACGAGTATATAAATTATATTCTTTTTACGTAGCGTTGATGCGCTCATCACGTTTTTACAGTTGTAAATAGTATGCGAATCATCGCAAAAGACCAGTCTATTTTCATCAAACGATACCTTGCCATTTTTCGCTCTCATCTTGCTCTAAACATAATTTCACGACTTCGGCCCACCCTTCCATGCCTGGATCTTCCGGGTGCCACACGTCGGGCAACTCGCAGTCTTCGCACGCCGTGGCGGAGGTTTGCCCGATGCACGCGTACGTCGGGTGTCTCCCATCTCTCTCTTCTAACAACTCCAAAGTCAAGCTTTTCCAAGCTTTCACCGCGCTGGGACTTCCAAACGTCACCACGTTCGCGTCCACGGCTTTCTCTAGGATCTCTCTCGGTATATCCGTGACTTGTTCGGTGCTGTACGTGTTCAATCGAGTCACGGCGAAGCCTCGAGAACTCAACCCGTTCTCGACCGTTTTCGCCGCTTTCTTCGAGCACGGGTACAAAACTTCTCTATTACTATTCGCGCTACTATCGTCGTTACTACTATCCTCGTCTAAATCCAGCGGCAACTCTTCCGCCAACACCTCTCCCAACGCTTTCGACGGCGTAAACAGTCTCGCCCACTTCATCTCCTCCCGCGGCGGCAACGCTCGCGTCGTCCCACCACCCACGGTGCCAATATTCAAGCCCTCCGGTTTCCCAGCTTCCACCCACGCTTTCGTGAACACTTTCGCCGCCTCTGGCGAGGTCACCACGATCCATTGAAACTTTTTCGTCTCCAACGCGCCGCGCAACTTTTCCGAGTCTTCCGCCGGGACCGACTCGACCAAAGGCATCTCGAGCACGGAGACGACGTCTTCGCCGAACGGCGGTTGGGATAAAATCTTCCGCATTTGCCCGTTTTTCCCGGACTCTCGAGTGAGAACGACGACTTTCTTCTCGCTCGTTCTCGTCGTCGTCGTCGCAACGCTCGCGTCGTCGTCTTCTTTTCCAGACGAAGACGCGCACACGCGCCGCTCGCCGATTCTTTTCCAAAAACGCTGCTTTTTCGTTGGAGACGCTTTGGACGACGAGGACGCGCGCGAAACGCGAAGCGTCGTCGCGAAAGAAGAAGAAACGGAGGAAGAGAGCGACGAAGAACACGACATATCGGTGGTGCTTTTTCTTAATCTCTCTAGAGTTGTGACGACGATGGATGGATAAATATTACTTCTACACGAGCGATGAAGAACTTTTTTTGCGTATCTTTTGTCTCGTAATAGGCGAGAAAATTTTTTCAATTTTCATCTATTCTGTTGTTGACTTTTTAAAAAAGGTACAACAACAACGACTAAACGGTACAGCTGGCACTTTTGTACAATCTCCCGCACTTGAGCAACTCGCCGGCTAAATTGAGCGCCTCGATGAATGCGTCGATGTCTTTGATGCCGTCCAGTCGCAACTGTTCGACGAGAGCGTGCAATTCTCCGATGGAGAAGTACGCGTTGCCTTTGTTTCGACTGGCGGCGTTGACGGCGTCGATGAAGACGCGGAAGTTTTTGCGCTTACCGGAAACGCCGGTGCGTTTGCCAAAAGCGCCGAGTTTTCCGGAGTCGTCGCGCATGACGTCGGCCATGGAGAGCGAGTAGAGTTCGACGGCGTCCATGGCGTCGCGGTCGGTGACGATTTCGCGTAAATCGACTCGAGCGCGAGCTTCCGAGAGGCGGACGAGCGATTCTAGTTGTCGAGCAGTCACCGGCGCGGAATCGTTGATGGGCGCGTTTTTGCGCAATTCCAAGTAGAAGGCTTTGATGACTTCTTTGGCGTCGGAGGAGAGGGTTGGATGGACGTATTTTTTCGCGTATCGGACGTATTTGCGCATGAATGAGGTAGAGACGATGTCCTCTTTCGCGTGCATGTCGCCGTAGGAGGAACGCTTGTAGTCTTCGTAAACGTCCTCGTTGTCTTCGGATTTACGCTCCAAGTAGTCTTTCAAACCGACGTCGCGAATAGACGACGAGGATGTCGGTGGGATGTTCATCAGAGCGGCATCTGGAGATGCTTCTTGCTTGTTCAGCGAGAAGACGCGCTGCGAAGCTTGCTTCTTCGCCGAAGTTAAAATCGTTTCGCTCGCCGACACAGAGCCTCGTTGTTGATGTTGTTGATGTTGCGTTAGAGCAGCGGCGGCAGCGGCCTCGGCTTCGCGTCTCTTGTTTCGTTCCAACTGAAACTTCTCCGCAAACGTTAAATTCGTGGTTTTCCCGGTCCTCTCGTCGACTTTTCTTCCACCGCACAATCGCGTCACGTTGTCGCCGATGCGTTTGTCTCTCTCTTCGTCCGGATCGTCTGTGAGTACAAAGACTAAATCGAATCGCGAAAGTAACGGAGCGGACATTTTCAAGTTTTCTCGAACGCTTTTAGATCGATCGTATCGACCTTTATGCGGGTTTGCCGCTGCTAAAATGGTCGTTCGTGCGGGTAGAGACGCTCTCGCTCCGCCTTTGTTCACCGAGACTCTTTGTTGTTCCATGGCTTCGAGTAAACTGGCGTGTTCGGATTTCATTTTGTCGAACTCATCCACGCAGCAGACGCCGCCGTGTGCCAACGCAACCGCACCCGCTTCGAACGTTGGCGCGCCCGATGTTGGATCTCGAGATACAGTCGCAGTTAAACCTGCAGTTGAGGCGGATTTCCCGCTCACGTGTATCGCCAACGGCGCCACTCGAGACGCCGCTCGGAGCATTTGCGATTTGCCCATGCCGGGATCACCGACGACGAGACAATGCGAGGTGCCTCGAGCAAAGGTCTCGTTACCGGCTGCACCATGATTCTTGTGGTGCTGATCTCGCGAGTTTAATAAACTTCTTCGTCGTTTATTATGCGCTCGCTGGCTTTCGTTTTCTTTGTCGTCGTCAATGTTCATCGCCGCGCCGACGCTCGCGCTTCTGTTGTTATCGCTACTGTTTTTGCTACTTTTACCGCTCTTATCGGCTTTTCTCACGCCACCGAACAAGCACAAAAGTAAGCCACACTTGACGATTTCGTGTCCGTAAATCGACGGGCACAAAGATTTCACCAAAACTCTCAATCGGTCGTCTGCGCAGCGTTCGCTAAATTTAACTATTTCTTGGTACGTTTCTGTTTTGCGGTTGGTCGCATTCGTCGTCGTTTCGTTACCACTACTACCACCACCACCACCAGTAACAGATGCCGACGGCATGACAGAAACCGCGTCGACGTATAATCGCTGTATTGCCGACCCAGTCTTCTTGCCGCCTAAAACAGATGTCCCTCGTTGCTCTTCGCACTCTTCTCTTCGCACGATGCCGCACACCAACACGCGTTCGCCCGCAGTCTCTATACGGTCGACTAACGTTTCCGAGAGTTCGCACTCGACGTGTTTTGGCGCCTGACCGAGCTTTCGCGCGTCTATTTCGTCAGATTTCCGTCTATTTTGTCTGCTTTTCTTTGTCTTTCTTCGTTGGTTGTTTTCGCGTTGTTCAAAATCTTCCTCTTCTTCCTCTTCTTCTTCCTCCTCCTCCTCTTCATCGTCGTCGTCATCGTCTTCGTCCGAGCTGCTACTCGTCCCTTCTCCGCTCCCTAAATTCGGTTCCTCTCTGAGCGTTACCCGTCTCCAATCCTCCGTCGTCGCTCTCGCGAAATCCGGCGTAAATCCTTTCTTGCCTCGACACTTGGGCGTCTCGCACTTTGCCGGCGCCTTGAAATTCCCGCTCTTATCCAAATTCACCAGAATTGACTCTTTGCACTGCTCGCACTTAAAAACTATGGACTTACACATCGGTTTCGTCGCGTCTGCTTTTTGAATAACCCCTTTCAATTGCACGACCCTTCCGAGCCAACTGGATTTCAAATCGCGGAAATCTTTGACTTTGAACTTGCTCGAAAAGTTGTACACGTGGCACGTTACTTTACACTCCTTCCCGATGACGTTCCGATTTCGCTGCGAAATCGAAAGCCCGTCGCCGTTGGCTACCACCACGCCTTCGAGCGCCTTCTCCTTAAACCCGCTCGCGATTAACCGTCCTCTCTCTTCTTTCGGTAAGCTGTAAAACAAACACTCGTGCGCCGCGCACGCCAGCGCCTGAAACGCCTCGTCCGGCGCCAAGTCGAGCGCCGCGAACAAGTCCGGCACACGTTCGCCGAGTAAACGTTTCAACGCTTTATAATCGAACGGAATGACGATGCTCTTATCGTTCAGCGCTTTCGTCTGTTGTTGTTGTTGTTGTTGTTGTTGTTGTTGTTATTGAATGGGAGAGAAAGAAGTCAATTAAAAAATGTCAATCGAGTCGAGGACGAGCAAAACCAAAAGAGGAGGAAAAAAAAAACGAACTCGTCGTCGTCGTCGTCGTCGTTCTCGTCTTCGCGTCGAAACAACGACCCAAAAGAACACACGAACGCGCGCACCTCGTCGAACAACCGTTCCCCGTTCTCGACGCCACAAAACGCGTCGATCAGCGCGCTCGTCAGCTCGCACCTTCGATCGGTAAAGTCGTACTCCACGTTCGGGAAGTACGTCTGCCAATCGAAAGGCGCGACGGAAGTGTCTCGCGGACGGTACTGTCGGTGCCGATGTTCCGACGATTGGAGGCGAGAAGATTGTTCCTCCATTTGATTGCTGTTGTTGCTCAACGGGTTAAGCGTTCATGCGCGTAATTTGATGCGTATATATGTATCGATACGTTGCGCGCATCAGAAGTGGAGATTTTGAAAATTTCGGCACTCTTTCGACGCGCAAAATCTCGGATACACGCAGACAAAAAGAAAGAAGATGACGGTAATATGCATCGGAGGATGCTGCGTCCCTCTCGAATCGCTCGTTCCGTTCCTTTTGCTCTCTTTATCCAAGTACGGGAAGAAACTCATGCACTGGATTTGGTATTATTTCCCGTTCGTGGAACGCGTTCTTCCGTTCGGTCTCGGGGAAAAGTTCGTGCCTCCGTTGGAAGTCGCCAAGAGGAGGAAACGAGAGCGACTGGGACGACGAGAGAAAGAAGAGAGCGAGGGAGACGAGACGAAGGCGAATGAGACGAAGAAGTAGAGAGTTGAAAAGTGATGATTTTAGTAGCAGTATTTGTTTCTTGGTATACCGCGCGAGAGAAGATGGAGAGAGAGAGAGAGAGAGAGCGTTTTCGTTTCCTAACCGGCTCGACGGAGACAAAGACGTGAAGAGAAACAAAGAGAAACGGACGGCAGACGTTGTTGCGGGATCAAAAAAGAACCGGGAACGAACCCACGAGAGAGCACGTGTAAAAGTAGCGCCCGGGCGTGTAAAAACAGTTATTTAAGTAAGAAAACCAACGCATAACATGTATCATCAAATCATGACGACGCGCGCACGCGACGACTTGGCTTCTTCTCCGAGTGTTTGCAATACGTAAAAAACGTGACATTTTTCGAGTTTGAATGGCTTCGAGTCACAAGTTGGGCCTTCGACGGTGTCGCGCAACGTGCAAAAACCTCGCTTCCGTAGCTAATCGGAAACAATGGTTTCGCTCGAAACGCAAACAACCCGTCGACAATATACTTCGGTTTCTTTCTTCAAGTACGTTGTAAAGTAGTGAAACCTTTTACAAGCATATTCTCCGCTCAAAAATCTCATCTCGCGGGAAATGGTGTTCAATAAATCTAATAATCGTATTCTCTTCCTCTCTCTTGTTGTTATCTATATTCTCTTCCTCTCTCTCTCTCTCTGTGTCTACTAACTAAACGCTTTCTCTTTTGCTCGCATGTGTACGTATACGTGTACGCGCGCGCCGCTGTTTAATCAGCCATCTCCGCATCCTCCGTCGAGGCGGAACCTTTTCTGGCCAAAATCGCCTTTCTCGATTTGTCCATCTTCAACTTGGTGATGACAACCTTGGACGGGTCGATGCCGACTTGCACGGAAGCGCCTAAATTTGGTTATTAGTATTAGGAGAGATTCAATCGTCAGCTTTTTGTATCATTTGCAAAGAAGAAGAAGAAGAAGAAGAAGAAGAACGTGGTCCATTTACTGACCCTAGCACGGAAAAAAGTGCGTGTCGTGTGTTCTGATGTAATAAAAACGTACCATTAACCTTATCCCGGGTCACCTTATCCACGTGAATCACCCACTTCTTCCTGTACACCTGCACAACCTTCCCTTCTTTACCCTTAAACGTCCCTCGAACGATTCTCACTTCGTCTTCTTTCCTGACCGGAATCGATCGGCAGTTGTGTTGCTTTCTCAACTCTTGGCTCAAGGGGGCGGACATGATTTTACGCCTCTCGGAAGACGGCGCGGTGAAGTGCGCTTTGCGCGATTTACGTCTCGAGGACGATACGTTCGGGTTGAATTTCATTTTATGCGTCTAATTTAACCGGTTTTGTGCAAAAGGTAATCTCGCGTGTGTGAGGAGTTTGATCCAAAGTAAACGCGCGTTGGCTATTTATGAAGATGTTGGATTTTTGGGGCCTTTTGGGACCTTTTTTTTTTGCTGTACACGTATTTTTAGGGTTTCATAAAAAATAACTAATTATTATTTCTTAAATGTGCACTCGATTCCATCTGTCGTTCATACCATGAGAAATCCATCGCTTCCCATCAGCACAGCGAAATTAAGCCTCATTGGGCGCCAATAGTATTGCGGTTAGTAATAACGTGAGAAGTCGGCGTGATGACAGGTATTTTCTTTTTTGCTTTTTTGTTGGTGCGAGAGAGAACGGCGCGTGCATTCAATCACATGTATTTTTTAATTCAATGATGACAACGATGATGATGACAATGATGATGATAATGATGATGATGATTCTTCAACCACCACTACTGCATGATAATGCAGATGATGATGATGATTCCAATGCGTGTGTAACGTTCCGTCTTGGTAATGCCAACCAGATGGTAACGGGCAGTCGTTGTCGAGGAGGTATTGTACACATTCCTGGTGGTTGTTCTTGTGTGCCAACTTTATGACGTACCAGTCCAAAGGCGCTTTGGTAGTTTCGTGTAAGAACTTTAAACAGTCCAAGTGACCTTTCTCAGCCGCACGCCGACAAACATAATCGTCAAATTGATCGTATTTACGCTCAACAAGGTATTCGAGTATGTGAAGATAACCGCGTTCAGCTGCCCTTGAGCCGGTATGGCAGTCCCACGGCGCTTCGGCTTCTTCGTGTAAGTATTTGAGCATCTCAAGTTGACCGTATAAGGCAGCAATTGCACACGCCCATTTATCGATAGGACACTTATTCGCCACACAATACTTCACCATTTCTAGATTACGTTGTCTTGAGGCCTCATTAATCGTAATGGCACTCCACTCGCACTTTTTCTCCCCTCGTATCCACCTGAGCAACTCGAGTCTGTTCGTTTTCGCAACTTCCTTGCAGAACTCTGTCTCGCAATCCAAGGTCCCCGCCCACGACGATCGATTCTCCCACGCGATTTCCAGCGTAGATATCGACGACAACTCGCTCACTCTGAACCTTTTTTTCAACTCTCTCTTGCGAGACGATCGTTTAATCAAAGCTCTCGTTTCCGTATTCACGACGTGCAAGAATTTCACATCGATGCGTTCCAATTTCGGCAAAATGTATTTAAAACAAATATCGTCGTTGTTCACGATCACGTCCCACAAATCTCTCTGGCCGATGCTTCGTTTCAGACGCGTCGTCGCTCCAACAAAAGACATGCCTCAAACGCGTTTCTTTTCTTCTTTTGTGTCACTCTCAACGCTCGCGTGACGTGACTTTTCTTTCGAGAGAAGAAGACGAGCAGACGCTCTTCTCTTTTTTTTTGACGCGACGACAAAAAGCACCAAAAAGCGACGATATTTTTTCTCAATTCCAATTCATCGTTAAAACGCACACACATAAATCATCAATCATCGGCACCTCTAAAGAAGAAGAAGAAGAAGTAGAAGAGCGGCGAGAGGAACGATTCCGAGCTCTGGTGGAAGAGAACGACTCGAGAGCGAACAACGATTTTGTCATGGTGAGCGGTAACTACTTTTTTTTTTACTCTTTTGCACTTTGGCGTGACTCGGATTGGGGAATTCTTTCTCTCCTCGTGTTCCTCTCTTTCGTGTCTTCTTTCTTTCCGCAACGACGTCTTCTCTCTCCGTCTCTCTGTCTGACGATTCGTGTTCTCTGTTCTTTCTTCGGGGTTTTTGCTTTCCCGCGCGATGATGCGAAAAAATATATACGCAGGCTTCTTCGGGTCCGTATTCGGGTGCAATCGAGACGTACGCGGTCCCGGTGGCGGTGACGACGACGAAAGGAGGAGGAGGCGTGACTTCCGCGACGGAAACCGTCTACCGAAACGCGGCGCATAAAGACCAACTTTTGAGAGGATTTCCGTTTCCAAACGACGATTGCAAAACGCTCGGGGATATCTGGGAATCCGCGTTTAAGAAGTATCCGAATAGACCTCTTTTAGGGTACGTTTGTGCGTGGATGTCGCTTCGATTTTTGTAACTAACTGTCTTTCCTTCTTTTTTCCCTCGATGAACTCAAAAAAAACAGAACGCGCTCGATCGATAAACAGTCCGGCGCCCCGGGAAACTACACGTTCAACACGTACAGCGATTTTGAAACTACGAGGAAGAAAATAGCGTCTGGGATAAGCGCGTTGGGATGCGCTACCGGACAAACGTTTGGTTTGTATTCGATTAACCAACCGGAGTGGGTGGCGTGCGAGGCGGCGTGCACGAGGCAGAACATCGTTTCCGTGCCTTTGTACGATACGCTAGGACCGGACGCGGTGGAATATATTTTAAACCACGCGGAGTGCGTTGGAGTGGCGTGTTCGAAAGTGGTTTTGCACACGCTTTTGAATGTCATTCACAGGTGCGAGACGGTAAAATTCGTCATCGTGTACGGGAACGAAAACGGACCGCCGGGAGCGATACCGGCAAAAACAGCCAACGGGAGAGTGACTATTAAAACTTTCGAAGAGGTGTTGATTTTAGGTAGCGCGAAACCAGTCGCGCCAGTACGAGCGCACGAAAACGATGTGGCGACGATTTGCTATACGAGCGGTACCACCGGAAACCCGAAAGGCGTCGTGTTGACGCACTTGAATTTATGCTCCAACGCAGCCGGGTACTCTTACGATTTGAATATCGGCATCGGGGATGTTCACGTGTCGTATTTACCTCTCGCACATATATACGAACGAGTAACGTTTATGGTGTGCGTTATGGGTGGCGCTGCGGTCGGTTTTTATCGCGGCGACGTTCTCGGGTTATTGGACGACGTGCAAGCGCTGAAACCGACTATTTTTTGTTCGGTCCCAAGACTGTGGAATAGAATTTACGATAAAGTGAACGCCGGCGTCGCGGAAGGGTCGCCAATCGCACGAATGTTGTTCGCAAAGGCTTACGCGAGTAAGAAATACGCGTTTGAAAACGGCAAACCTCCGAATCCGTTTTGGGAGAAGCTCGTGTTTTCGAAACTGAAAGCGAAATTAGGAGGCCGCGTCCGGTACATGTCCTCGGGATCGGCGCCCATCGGTGGTCACGTCATCGAGTTCTTGAGGATTTGTTTCGGTGCGGTTGTCTTTGAAGGTTACGGGATGACGGAATCCGCGTGCGTCATCTCCAAAACGAACGAACGCGATTTCTCCACAGGCCACGTCGGCGCGCCGGCGCCGTGCTGCGAAATCAAACTCGACGACGTTCCCGAGATGAATTATAGGAAAAGCGATAAACCGTATCCGCGAGGCGAGGTGTGCGTGAGAGGTCCATCGGTTTTTGCCGGTTACTTCAAATCGCACGAGCAAACGCGAGAGTGTTTGGACGAAGTCAACGGGTGGTTGAGAACCGGTGACATTGGGATGATGTTACCGGGCGGTAGATTAAAAATCATCGATCGCAAGAAGAATATTTTCAAATTGGCGCAAGGAGAATACGTGGCGCCGGAAAAGATTGAAGCCGCGTACGGTCGGTCGCCGTTAGTCGCGCAATCGTTCGTGTACGGCGATTCGTTACAAGCGAGCTTAGTTGCAATTGTTGTGCCAGATGAAGAAGTTCTCGCGCAATACGCGAAAGCGAATGGATTAATGAAAGGCGGCGCGCCGACGCTGAGAGACATGTGCGAAAACGAAACGATTAAAAGAGCCGTGTTCAATTCTATGAATAAAGCCGCGAACGAAGCAAAGCTGAAAGGATTCGAACGCGCGAAACGGATTCATTTACACGGCGAGTTGTTTTCCGTGGAGAACGGATTAATGACGCCAACGTTTAAATTGAAACGGCCGCAAGCCAAGGAGGCGTTTTTGTCCGTCATCGACGCGATGTACGATAGTTTACGCTGAACAACGCATCTTCATCGGTAACCGCAGTGGTTTTTACCATATGGTACAATGTATATATTAACGATAGCATTAATATCATCTCTCTATCATTCTCTATCTATCTCTGTCTGTCTATCTATCTATCGCTCCCAGGCTTTTTTCTCGCCCATTCCATGAATGGTAAACGCGCCAAAATCTTTCGAGAAATCAAATACCTCCCATCTCGACGCTGGAAAGATGTGCTTGTTCTTATCGTACCACGATCGGTGGAAAATCTTCCCCGGGTGCGAATCCTCCTTCTCAACGGTGGCGTCTGCGACTAACCTCACGTCTTCCTTGTCGTCGAACCGAAACAAAGGACCAGATTTACCTCTCGCCTTTCTCGAAATGAGTTCGTAAAACGTCAACTCGTGCGGAATGATGCAATCTTCCTTCACGTACATCATGCTTTCCGGGCTTAATTTATTCAACTCTCTAAACTCATCCTCCAAATCCTTCATCGCCACCTTCAGAAAAGTCCTCACCGTGTCTTTCTGTTTCACCGTCACCGACCTCCTACCACCACCTCCAGACCAGTAGCTAAACGTAACCGTCAAATTCTCCTCCATTTGCTTCTCTTTCTTCTCTAAAAACTCCTTCGCGAGTTGTTCGCGCAACGCCCGTTCCTCTTTCATCCGCTCGTTTTGCGCGTTTGGGACGTAGGACGTATCCGCGTCTGGATTCATCCCCACGCTCTTCTTTAATTTCTTCTTTTCTCTCGCTTCTTTCTCTTCTTCTTCTTCTTCTTCTTCTTCTTTCTCGTCGTCGTCGTCGTCGTCGTCGTCGTCGTTAAAGCTCAACAGATTTTTCTCCTTCTTCTTCCTCTCGTTCTCTTTCGCTTTTCTCCTCTCCCTCTTTTCTCGTTTCAATTTCTCTTTCCTCTCTCTCTCTCTTTCCAACTCCTCGCGCACTTTCTCCTGCTTTTTCGCGTACTCCTCTCTCGTCAACAACCCGACGGATTGGTTCGCGAACGCCTTCTCCTCTTCCACGGTGGACGAGCCTCGGAATCCCACGAGAGAGGATTGATTGTTGAAGCCGCCGGCGACTTTGCGATTATTCGCTCGAACTTCCAAATCTCTCGCGCGTTCGTCGCGCTCTTCTTGCAACCGTCTCGCTCTTTGCTGCGTCTCGAAACCGCCGACGTAGCCGTCTAAACCCATCGAGTTGTTTTTGTAGTCGTTGTCGTTCTGTGTGACTTTTTCGGGCGAATTAAAAAGGCGCGCGTGTTGTTGTTGTTGTGGCTTGTGGTGTACTTATTTGGCGAATTTGGAGTTTGTTCCTGGGTGAAGAAGAAGGCGTTTTTTGGGCGCGTGAAGAAAGCGACAAATCGGAGTTTCTACTATGTGTGTGAAGCTGTTCTACTAAAAAAGAATACCGTCTCGTCTACGCTAGAAGTAATCATCGGCGAGCGCGCTTGCGACCTCTGCCCGCGGGAGGCGACTCGGCTCTGTTTCTCGGACCTCGTCCGCCTCTGCCGCCTCCTCGTCCTCTGGCGGCGTGCGGGGCGGCGTTCGCCATCGGCGGTGAATTCGGTCGCTCTCTCGTCGTCGTCGTCGTCGTCGTTGGACTATTGTTGTTGCTGTTATTATTATTATTATTATTATTGTTCGCGGGGCTGTGAGTACTTTCGGCGTTCTTCCTCGCGGCATTTGGAGGAGGAGCGGATGCAGGCGGCTTGGCCGCGCCCGCGTTCAATTTCGCTTTCATTTGCTGCTGCATCATCAAGAGTTTCATCTTTTGTTGTTGCTGCAGCGCATTCAACTGCGCCTGCGTCGTCGACATTCCTATTCCCCCTCCTCCTCCTCCTTTCGTCGGCACCGGACCTTTCCACGCGGTGTCCGGCGGCGGCCCGAGCGGCGCTCTCGGACCCATCATCGCGTTACTACCACTACTACCCGCCGGTGCTAACGTCACCACGCACGCTTTCCCATCTATCGCTCTCTTATTCAAATTCTCCGCGCAACTCGTCGCCGATTGTGCCGTCGTAAACTCCACCACCGCGCACCCTTTCGATTTCCCGTTTTTCTTCTCCGTGAAGAATTGCACCGATTTCACGACGCCAAATTCACTCGCTAGTTGTTCCACTTGCACATCCGTCGTCCACCACGTCAAGTTCGCCACGTACACCGATTTACTCTTCTCCTTGTCCTCGCCCTCGTCGTTCTTTTCTGCGTTACTGTTGTTGTTGTTGTAGTTCGTCTGAGCACCATCACCAGTGCTGGTCTTCTCTTTCGCGCCGATGCCATCATCGTCGCCGTCGTTTTTCATCTCCAATTCTTTCTCCTCGTCGTCGCCGTCGCCGCCGACGACGCCCTCTCCGCCACCACTAACACCACCAACGACAACGTTCGTGTGCTTCGCCATCGTCTCCTTGGCCTCGTCGTCGGAATCTCCGACGTCGCCGTAGAGCAACGCGTCTTCGTCTTCTTCTTTCGTTCCCATTATATTAATAACGTTTTAGACTTCTTCTTCTTCTCTTTCTTTGTGTTGTTTTGTTCGTTTTTGGAGTTTCGAAGAAACACCTTTTCGCGTGTTTAGGGTTTTGCTTAAACCCTAAACCCTAACCAAAAGTTGCCTTTCCTCCTGCACGCAGAGAAAGCAATTGAATCGTTAAATTTTTGTACCGCGCGGGCTCGTTCACATATCACAAAAACAAAAGAAGAAAAATGGGCAAAACAATCCACCGATGCGCGACGACGTCGTTCTCGCCTCTCTCGCAGCTCATCGCGTGCGGGACGGTGGCCGGAGCGATGGACGATTCGTTCAGCACGACGGCGAGTTTAGAGGTGTTTTCCGTCGATCATTCAAAAAGTAATTTCAGCAGCAGCGGCGAATCGTCGGGAGGAGGAGGAGGAGATTCGTCGTCGATGAGAGACGAGTGCGAGGTGGTCGGGACGGGCGTTTCGGTGACCGAACGGTTCCACAGATTGTGCTGGGGAAATCAGCGGTCCGAGGGTTTGCCGCACGGGATTTTAGCCGGCGGGTTAGCCGACGGGACGGTGCAATTGTACGATCCGAACGCCATGATTCGAAGCAGTAGTAGCAGCAGCAAAGCGAAAAGGAATAGCAACAACAACAACAACGATGGCGGCGATAGTTTCTTCGGCGCGCATCACGAGGATTTACCCGCGGCGGGGACGGTGTCCGGATGCGTGTTGACGACGTTGCAAAACGCGCACGCCGGAGCGGTCAGAGGTTTAGACTTTAATCCGTTTAGCTCGAACTTGTTAGCGAGCGGCGGGCGAGACGGCGAGTTGAGCATTTGGGATATCAACGACCCGACGAAACCGAGCAAATATCCGGCGTTGGTGAGTGGACCGAGTGGACCGCACACCGGAGAAATCGCGCAAATTCAGTGGAATACGAAAGTGTCGCACATTTTGGCGAGTTGCGGGACGACGAGCGGGACAACCGTGGTGTGGGATTTGAAGAGGCAAAGACCGGTGATTTCGTTCGTAGATCCGCAGTCGAAGAGACGATGCTCGGCGATTAGTTGGAATCCAGACGTGGCGACGCAGTTGATTGTGGCGAGCGACGACGATAGGTCGTGTTCGTTGCAAGTGTGGGATTTGAGGAATAGCGTAGCGCCGACGAACGAGTTCGTCGGGCATACGAAAGGGGTTTTGTCTTTGGCCTGGTCGCCGCACGATGGCGATTTGTTGTTGTCGAGCGGTAAAGATAATAGGACGTTGGTGTGGGATGCGAAGGATGGAAGCGTTTTAGCGGAATTTCCAGCGAGTTCCAACTGGAACTTTGACGCGCAGTGGTCGAAGAAAACCGCCGGGGAAATTTCGGCGGCGAGTTTTGATGGAACCATTAGCATTCACAATTTGAACGACTGCGGCAAGCAAAGCGCGCATCAACAACAATATCAGCAATACGGACAGAATGGAATGCAACAGCATCAGCAGCAACAACAACCGAGAGAACCGATGCGCAAAGCACCGAAATGGATGAAGCGCCCGGCGGGTGCCTCGTTTGGTTTCGGCGGTAAACTCGTCTCGTTTGGTGCCGATGTTCCAGGTGTGGTCAAAATTACCACCGTGGACGTCTCGGACGAGCACGAGAGCAGAATTGGAGGTGTAAGAGGTGGCGATTCGCTCGCGGGAAGTTCGGAAGGAGGTGACGGCGCGGAGGAAAACGACATTGACGCCGAGTTCCAAGCGGCTATTAAGTCGAACGACGAACAACAATTGAAAGCGTTGTGCGATGCGCGGGCGCAAAGTAAAGACCCGTCGATTTCTAGCGAAGATAAGGAAACGTGGGCGTTCATGTCGATTCTGTTTTCCGACGACGCTCGACGACGCATGTTGGAACATTTGAATTTTTCAGACGCTTTGAAAAATTTGGAACGCTCGAAACAAATGCGCTTGACCGAAGCCGCTTTAGAAAATGCATCTTTAAATGATGACGCCGCGGGGACGTCCTCGTCGGGTTTAGACGAACGATCGCAAATGGTTGCGCCGCCACCTCCTGTTGAAGACGAAAACGCGTTTTTTGACGGATTAGGTGAAGACGGGAAGAACCAATCCGGTTTAGCGTCGCCTCGAAAGTCAACCATGCCTGCGCCGCTCTCCCCGAGTCAAAAGACAAAACAAGAAAGACCAGTACCCGTGTTGAAACGTGAACCAGCGGATAGAGAAATCGAGAGATGCTTAATCGTCGGCGATTACGATGGTGCGGTGGAAGCGTGCGAAAAAGCGGGCCGATTCGCGGATGCGTTAGTTTTAGCCTCCTCCGCCGGTCCAGAACTTTGGCAAAGAGCACAAAAGCGTCACCTAGAGAGATCACCGCGACGGTATTTACAGTTTGCGGAGTCCATTGCTTCGGCGAATTTAGAAAAGCTGGTAGAATCGGAACCGATTACGAATTGGAGAGAGACTTTGGCGATATTGTGTACGTATTCAGACGCCAAGGTGTGGGATGACTTGAGTCTGAAACTCGCCGATAAGTTACAAGCCTCAAACATGGCGCACGAGGCGTCTTTGTGCAGAGTGTGTGCGGGAGATGTGGATAACGCCGTCAAGCACTGGTCCATGCGCGCGCGAGGGAGCGCGACGTCGTCTAAATTTACGAGCAAGAAGGCGCAGTGGCAGTTGCTCGAGAAGGCCATCGTGTTGTCGCGAGCGGCAAATTTGAGTCAAGCGACGCCGGGTTTCGCGCGACTCTTATCTGCCAGAGCGGAAAGTCTCGCGAGTTCGGGCAAGTTGAAATCCGCTTTGGCGCTCTTAGATATGGCACCAGGTGCGGGTATTAGCGGCAGAGAAGACGCGGACATTGCGTTGTTGCGAGAAAGAATCGATCGCGCGTCCTCGGAGTCGAAAGCGGCGAGTAGCAGTAGCGCTGGAGGTTATCACCAGCAGCCTCGTTCGAACGGGTATTCGAGCCAACCTGCACCGATGCAACCGTCTTCCTACGGTGTCGGTGGTGGGGCACCGCCCATGAATCCGATGATGAACACGTCCTTTGCTGCTCCTCCGCCTCCACCGGTTCAGCAACAACAGCCGTTCCAACCGCCGCCGAGCTACTCCGCGGCACCGCCTCCGCCGCCGACACAGTTTACGCCTCCACCAGCCCCGGCGCAAATGTCGGCTCCAGCGATGCCTCCGCTGCCCACAAATCCCGACGCGAGCTTTTACAGTGCACCGCCGCCTGCCCCCGCGTCTGGGCACTTGCCGCCGCAAGGCTCGGCGAATACGAGTTTTTACGCCCCACCGTCCGTGCCGGGCGCGCCGGGTGGTAGCATGAACTCGTACGATCCGTACGGTGGAGGTGGACGACGCGAGTCTGAGGTACCGAAACCGCCGCCGGTGACGTCTTTCGCTCCGAGTGAGATGGAATACGACGATGCCCCAGTGCAAAGCGCATATTCAACCGGATCGAGCGCGCCACAGCAAGGTGGTATGAATCAAAGCTTTCAGCAAATGACGCCTCCAGCACCGGGTGGGGGACAACAGTCCATGATGCCACCGCCACCAAAGCAGGTGACCCCACCGCCGAGTTACTCCGCTGGTCCGCCACCGCCTATGCAGCAACAACAGCAAAGCTTTGCGCCACCGCCGCCGCCGATGGCGTCGCAACCGCCACCGATGCAGCAACAAACGCAAGTGCCTCCTCCGATTGCGCAGCCACCGGCCGCCCCGCCGCCAAGTTTCGATCCTTCTCCGGTCAACGACGCGCCGCCGGCACCGATAGTATCGCCTAGAGGTAGAGGTGGTCCGATGGGCGGACCTCCGCCGACGGGTGGACCTCCACCGGTGGCTGCACCGCCTCCGCCGTCATACTCGCCAGCCGCGGCGCCTCCGCCGTCGTATTCTCCGGCGCCTGCTGCTGCACCACCACCGATGCAGCAGCAACAGCCGCAGCAATCATTCCAACAAGCCGCGCCGCCGCCTCAGCAACAGTTTCAACAGCAAGCGCCACCGATGCAACAGCAACAGCAACAACAGCCACCGCAACATCACCAAGCGCCTCCGCCACCTCAACAACAACCGCCTAGTCCGCGTCGTCCAGCCGGACCTCCCGCGGATGTCACTCTTGCTACCGTCCAGTCCTCCAATTGCTCTCCCTCTGGCGCGCAAATCTCTCAGTGCGTGAAAAAAATGCACGACGAGTGCTTCCAACAACTCGCTTCCAATCCGGTGCGAAAGAAAGAGCTCGAAGACTGCTCCAAACGACTCGGCCAACTCTGTTGGCGCTTGAATGAAAAGCAAGTCTCCGCAGCCGTGGAAGAAAAATTGATGAAACTTTGCGAAGCGGCTTCTCGAGGCGATTGGGCCACTGCCAATTCCGTTCACGTGGAAATGACCACCCAGCACTGGGACGAGTGCAGCGGCTTCTTGACGGCGTTGAAGAGACTGTTAAAAACGCGCAGCACGCTTTAATTTTTAAATTTACGTACGTATTAAATAGCAAAATTGTTTATATATGTATATATAAGTAGTAGTCAGAACCATTGCACTAAAACTATCATCAGTAACTACTGTAACATCTTGTATCCGACGACGAACGTCATCACGAACAGCGGTATGTCGCCGAGGTGCGCGATTAAACCTCCGGTTCTTCGATTCGCCGGATTACCGGTGCCGTATCCCAAGACGTACACGACTCTCCCAAGCGACCAGATTCCGCACAACGCCGCGGACGTGATCGGGTGCATTAACCCAACCATCATCGTGCACGACGCGACGGACGGCGCGACTTCGAGCGTGTTCTGATGCGCGCGTTGAACGCAATCGAACTCTTTCTTGTTCTTATGTCCCTGTTTTTTCAATCGAATCGCGCGAGAGAGAGAGAAGGAGGAAGAAAGAAAGAGACGCACGCGTGAGAAGAAAAGAGAGATGCGAGAGATGCGCGAGAGAAAAGTCACACAAAGACACGCGCGCGAGCACAGAGAGCGCGCAGAGAGAGAGAGAGAAAAAGACAGAAGACTCTCAACCGCCGCCTGGAAAAATTTCACGTCATCTTCGTAACGAACACACGCGTACATCTGGAGCGTATAAATCAGGGTACTTCACGCCGTACTTTTTCCTGGCTTTGATGACTTGCACGACGGCGACGACGTTCGGTATCGCCATCGCTCCTACGGCCAGGACGACGTAACCGTAACTGTTTGGGATTTGCATGTTCGTTTATGTGCGCGTGTTTTTGTGCGGATTGAATTGGAAAAACTCTCGCGTCAAATCGAGACAATTTTTACACCTCTCTCTCTCTTAAATACAACACAATCAATCGATCGATTGCGGGGTCTCGCGAGAGCCACATCAAAAGAAACACGGACAAAGAGAGAGAGAACGTTTTGAAGAGACGACGACGGGTCGATAATACCACCACCACCATGGGTTGGCTCAAGCGAGCGGCGTCGTCGGTGAAAAGCGCGATGGGATTTGGCGACGACGGGGAAGACGACGAGGGAGATGATGGATATCGCGATTACGACGACGGTTCTTCCTCGCGGCGGCGAAGCAGCAAGTCGTCGTCTTCGACGTCTTCGAAGAAAAAAGAGGAACAAAAAGTGCGTTACCCGGTGTTGCAATTCGCGCAGAGTCCAATCACCGGGGAATTCATCGGCGGCGTCCAAGGTTTGTCTTGGTTTTGCGAGAGCTTGAGAGAAAACGGAGACGGAGACGTCGCGCACGAGTTTCGTCGGGAAGACGAAGAGACGGCGGGAAGAGAACCGAGTCGGAGGGTGAAGAGCGGGACGTTCTTTCCGATGAGAGTGCAAGATGGGAACGTGGAGATGTTTCGGAGGAATTCGTGACGCGGTAAAAGTTGAGATTTAGGATAGAAGTATTTAGCGCTAATGTTTGGTATTATTCAATAATGATGATGATACACGATACATCCGAGACTGTGGATTTGTAAATCGCAGCCGTTTTCCTTTGTTTCGTTTCACTCTTTTTTTGCCTTTCTTTCGCGCGCGCGTGCAAGAGCCTACTGCGGTTTATATGCTACGCCCTCCGAGCCGCAACTTTCTCTTCGCTTTATCTATGGGTAAACTTTGCAAGTAAAACGCGCCCGGGCCTTTCAATCGCACGTGGAACAAACCTTCGCCGCCAAATACCGCCGCCACGGGCGACGAGACCAACTCTAGATCGTACTCGATGGTTCTCTCTAACGCTAACACGGCTCTCGCATCGACTACCATCTCTTCGCCCTCTTTCAAGCTTCTGCGCATGACGGTACCTTTACCGGTGATACACGCGGTGCCGTCGCCGACTAACCATTCGCCGTTGAAAATATTGTTTCCTTTACTCAAAATCAAACGCACGCCGGTTCGAAAACGCTGTTTTAAAACCTGCGACAACGTTCGCCCTCCTCTCGCCTCTTGCGAAAACGATACGGCTGCAGAAACGGAGATGTCTCCCATCGAACACAAATAGGAATCTCTCGCGCAGAGCAAATCCGCATCTCTCTCTTTCAAATTCACGACGGCGATTTTATCGCCCTGTCGCAAACTCCCCAACGCGATGTAACCGTCCGAGGAGCCTAAATTTCGAAACGTGTTGATGAAAAACGGCTCCCCGGCTAAGACTCTCGCGATTGCTTTTGGCAATCCACCGGGACCTAAACTCGTAATCGACAAGACGTTTGAGCTCATGTAACACATCGCCCCCGGCTCGGCGTTGACTGACTCGCCCGGTTTCAACTTCATCTGAACAATCTGCGCGTCCGTCCCGAACAACGACACGTGCTTCGGCAAATTCGGGTTCAAATTCTTATCCACGGGTAAATTCTGCAAATTCTCAATCGGCTCAGGAATCGTCTTCCGAAACCTTTCCGCCTGTATCATCCTAATCGCCTCTTTCTTAATCCCGATGCCGTAATCGATCACCCCGCCCGTCGTCTCCATCGATTCGCTCAACACATTCGCCGTCGTAGAATCATACACGCGATAAAAGAAATTAATCACAAACAACGCCCCAGAAACCGCGCTCCCGACTAAAAACAAACCCCACCCGGTCCCGATCGCGCACGTCAACCAAACGCACCCCCAAAACGGTTCGTGCGCGAAGAAGAAACAATACCAACTAAACACGAGGAACGAAACTAACCATTTCAATCCGTCTTGGCCGTTTCGGATCCAAACGAACTGCGAGTCTTCGTTTAACCCGTCGTTCTCTTCGCCCCAATCGCTTTCATCGTCCCCTCCTCCTCCTCCTTTCCCGTTGTTGCCACCGTTAGCATTGCCTCTTCCTCCGCCACTCGTCGTCGTCGCTTGCTCCAACTGCAACCCTTCGCTTTCGATGTTGGACATTGGATTTTTGTTCCTAAACCTCGCCGACCAAATAGTCACGGTCGTCGCGAAAGACGTCGCGATCATATCGAACGAATCTTTGATCGTTTCTAACGGGGATAAATCTTCCAAGATTGGTGGCGGGACGTTTGCTTTCGTGAGTGGTCGTCGTCGTCGTTTTTGTTTTCTCGTGGTGGTGGTAGCGGTAGGGGTTGCGAACAATCTTCGCGCAGAAATAGAAGAAGATGACGACGAAGAAGACGCGTTGCTGCTCCTCGCATTCCTCGAATTCCGCGAACAACGAGAACTACTGGAGGACGCATTACCGCCAGCGGCGGAGAAAGAGGACGGAGAAGAGATGGCGCGGCACGATAAACTCGACGACATCTTCTCGTTTTTTTCTTCCGTCTGTGAAGTTTTTCCCAAGACGGAGAGAGAAGAAGGAAGCGCTAGGGTTTGAAACCCTAAAATTTTGAATTCAATCCCCTAATAAAATGGAGAGAGAAGAAGAAGAAGAAGAAGAGAGAGCGTGCCTGCCGTCTCGCACCAAAAGCATGACGACGAACACCGCGCCAGTCTCCGTTTCGACGACGAAGGAGAAATCTGTCGTCGTCGCTCCTGTTGCGGCGGCTCGGGCGAAAAGTGCGAAATCATCGCCCTCGGAGCAGTCGAGAGATTCGCGAGAACGAGAAGAAACCGAAGAACGGGAAGCGTCGGTTATTTGTTTGTCGGACGATGACGAGGAGGAGGAAGAGGAAGACGACGACGACGAGATCATATTCGTCGGCTCGAAAGAAGGAGCGCGAGGAGGAGAACAGCGCGAACGGGAGGCGTTTGGAAACGAGGTGATCATTTGCGGAGAGCGGAACCGAGGAGGAAAGAAAACAACGAATGACTTGAACAAGAACAACGAAAACGACGACGTCGCGGGAAGGAGAAGAAGAAGAGAGAGCGGGGCGGGAGAGGTCATCGTGGTGGGCGAGAAAGAATCGACGCAAATGCGACAGGCGAGGGAGCTTTTGGAACGATTTACGAATGGAAACAGCAATGGTGGTAATAACGTCGCGCGCGATAGCAACGAGAATAGCAAAAAGAGGAGAAAGAGTAGTAGCCCGAATAGCGGGAATAGAACGACGCCGCAAAAGAAGACCGCGCCGAGTCCTCCGAGAGGACCGCAACCTAAGAAAACGCCCAAGTGTGCTATATGTCTCGACGAAATCGAAAAGCCGACGGCGACAAAGTGTGGGCACGTGTATTGCGAAGAGTGCATACGGGAACTGATTCGAGCGCAGAAGACAAAGTCAAGGTGTCCTCAGTGCAGGAAGAAGGTAGGTTTGAGCGGGTTGACGAAACTGATATTAGACGACTAGCAGCGAGAGAGAAAGAGAGAAAGAGAGACGGATAAATAGATAGAGATCTTTTTGAAATTGTATGTGTGTTTTTTTGTACGCCGCGAAGCGCTGAGCAGCGCTTCACTCACACGCATCTTAAAATTGACATCTATCTCGCGCGAAAATCTAAGAACTAAGCTCTTCTATATGTACATCATCTCTCTAAACTACTAACTATTCATTCATCAAGTCCTTCAGACCTTTTTCCAAGAGCAAGACGTTAATCTTGTTCTCCTCCAGTTTCAGCTTGTTCAAACCTTCTTCCATTTGATTCTCTTTCTTTTGCAAATAGTCGCTCAGCGTCTTTTTTTCTTTCTCGTTGCTGCCTTTCTTTTCGTGAGAAGCGACGAGGTTCCTCAACGCGTCGACTTGACCATCTAAATCATCTTGCGCCTTCGATAACGTAAACGCGGATTGTAACATGTCCAGCGCTTGCTGTTGTTCGTTAGGGGCAGACCGCTCGGAGGCGATGGATCCTAGGGCGCGCAAACACGCGGCGACCAGTTGCGTGTCTTTGGTTTTCGCGTGGGCGAGTTTCAACGCGGAGGAGAGGCGAGATTTCGCGCCGTCTTGGTTACCGCGTTCGAGAAAGGCAAAGCCAGAGACGAAAAGTGCAACAGCACGATCCGTCAGAGATGGGCGGAACGAGTTTTCATCGTCGTCGTCTTCGTCGTTTTCATCGTCGTCGTCTCCACCATTCGCCTCGTTGCCTTTCGCTCCGCTTTCCTCTTCCTTCTTCTTTCTTTTCTCCTTTTCTTCTTCGTTTTGTAAAAAATCTTCGTGCCGACGGCAAATCGGTTGCGCCAAATCCAACGCTTTCGAAGCACCTTTGGTACCTCCGGAAGCCAATTCCCCTAAAGCTGCGCATAAAGTCGCCACGTCTCGAAAACTTGGCGTCTTGGCTCCTTCGGCGGCTTTTGTGAACGCTTTAACAGAATCGCGATATTTGCCCATGGAATAAAAGGCGTGACCGCGAACCATTTCGCAGTGCGCTACTAACGAACTGAGCGTGACCGGGTACGTGGAGACGGTTGCGTCCAATTCGTTCGCTTCGACGACAGCCTTCGGATAGTCACCCGCGGTTAAATACATGGACGCAAGAAGCTCGTTGCAGTTGCATCGAAGAGTGAAAAATGGAAGCGCGTCGCAAGAAGATCTCGGGCCCAAGTTTTCCTCCTTCATCACCCATATTCTTTCGCGCTTCGGTGGTTCTTGTTGTTGTTGCTGCTCTGGTTCTGGTTTTGACTTCTTTTGCACGACTACTTCTTTAGTCTTTGCTGCTCGTTTCTTTTTCGTTGATTCGGTCGCTGGAATTTTCTTGCTCGGTTTACTATCGCTACGCGGGGTGGATTTGCCACCTCGCGTGGACCGTCGACCCGATCGAGTGGCTTTAGGAGTTTCTTCTTCTTCTTCTTCTTCTTCTTCTTCGTCCTTCTCGTCGACGTCCATTTCCTCCTCATCGTCTTGCTTTGCTTTCTCACCGTCTTCTTCTTTTTCGTCGTCGTTTTGTACTCGTTTCTTTACCGCACCGTCCGTCTTCGCATTCTTCCCAATCTCCACATCTCCGTCTTCTTCTTTGTACGGCAAACCCAGCGCCGAAATTCCAAGTTCTTCCAATCCTTCGTCTAACATCTTCTTCACCTCTCGTAGCCTCTGCGCGGTTTCTTTCGTCGACCCGCTCTTGCGGGAAGTTTCTGCTAACAAAATTTCCGCGCGAGCAATCACTTGGCGCTCTGGTATCCATTCCTTGGCGGTTTCGTTCAATTGCGCGAATGGCGACTTTTTCGTCGCAGTAGTAGTGCTCTTCTTCTCTTTTGTTCTCCAATCAATCACCCCAGCTTTGACTAATAAACGCTCGACGAACAACGTTTCCTCAAAATGCGCTACCATGCGTTTCTTGTGATAGTCGCATCTCTTCCGTAAATCGCTCGCGCCTTTCAACGCCGAAGCGACGTCGCCTTCTTCAATTTTCGAAGCGCATCGCAGACTAGAAAACTGGAACAGCTCTCTCGCGTGTTCATCCATCGCGTGCACGTCTTTTGCAATCGCTTCGGCTTTCTTCATCGCTTTCGACACTCTCGACGGCTCTTCCCCGTTTGCGCGTTGTAAAATCGCCCGTTCTAAATCCGCCAACGCCACGGTCAACTTGAATCGAGTCAACCCGTCCTTCTCTTCTCTCATCAAAAGCGCTTCCTCTTCTCCTTCCTCTTCCCTCCTTTTCTTCGCGGAGACGCTCGCGCTGTTGCCGTTGCCGCTCGCTTTTCGCTTCACCAACTCTCTCTCCGCGTGTTCCACGGCTTGAAACGCCAACCCGAAACTCCTCTCGCTCCTCGAGAAATTCTCATTCCGTAAGTGCATCTCGCCCATCTGCAAAAGCGTAAACGCCACTCGCAACCGCCACTCGTCTCTCTCCGTCTTTGTCACCGCTCCCGACGCGTCGTCCCGCATTCCCTTCGCCAACTCCAAGCAATTGTTCAAAGCCTCCTCCTCCAACCGTTTCGCCTTCTCCCCGTCCACCGGAACGAGCTTCCGATTCGAAAGCGCCAACTGCTGATGCGTTTCGTATTTCAGGACTTCGTACCGAGCGTGTTCTTTCAGAAGCACTTTGCCTGCGTTAAAATTACGCGTACGAAAAATGAGAGAGAGAGAGAGAGAAGATATATATATTTTGCGTCAGTAAAACGAACATGTCGCGCGTATTATTATATAAACGCACCCATCTCTAAATGCCTCTTTGCTTCGGCTTGATTTTCCGTCACCGCGTTCAAAATCTTCCCAATCATCAACCGATTCCTCGCCTCCTCGATGCTCCCGGCGGGAAATTTCGCCCGGTCGTTTTGGAAGGTGGCCTCTAGGCAGAGAATCGCGTGGAGTGGGTTCAGCGAGAGGAGGCATTCTTTCGCGAGCGCGGTGAGATGTTTCGGGAGATTTGTTTCTTCTTCTTCGTCGTTCTCGCGTTCCGCCGCTTTGTTGGTCGTCGTCGATGGAGAC
>Ga0255763_1000730_pt1 | contig 35856 bp, 19 predicted proteins | sample 041ome_2_FD_179963 | JGI IMG/M metagenome (GOLD analysis project Ga0255763, IMG submission 179963) | Coastal salt marsh microbial communities from the Groves Creek Marsh, Skidaway Island, Georgia - 041406US metaG (version 2) | ecosystem: Environmental > Aquatic > Marine > Intertidal zone > Salt...
CGCAAACATAAACGATATTGATACCGATCTTCAAGCAAAAGAAACCCCACCTTGGGTTGACTTCTGTTTAGAATATACGTTCCCTCCGCTTGATATTGAATACGGAAAAGCCAACCAACTCACAGCAGAGTTTGGCCAACCAGAAACAATCTTGGGATGTGTTATTGATAATCTTGGAGGCGAGGATGCTATTAGAGATTTCTTTTTAGAAACCGTTATGACGTTCTTTGATTCCATTGCTTACAAATTTAATCAAAATAACTGTAAAGCCTTGGCTGGAAACTATGTTTCGAGAGAAGAACAATTGGCTCAAGGAGCCCAACAAACAGCCGGAGAAGAACGAAGATCACAGAGAGGCGATACAACACAAGTAGACAGTCAGATACAGGCGCTTCAAAAGGAAATTACCGATATAAATGGAATAATAAAGCATTACGAAGATCAAATAAAATTTATAGAAAGCCGTTTAGCAAAGCCAGATGAACTGGAGCAACCTTATTTGCAACAACTCGAACAAGATAAAATTCGCTCCCAAGAACAGATAGCCGCATCAGAAGAACTTATTGGATTAAACAAACAAAAAATCCAGAAATTAGAACAACAAAGAAGAGATTTGAATAACCCTTCTGGCGCCAATAGAAGAGAAGCGCAAGAGCGCACAGCAGCACAACGAGAACAAGACAGAAATGTTAGAGCCGAAGGTAAAAAAGAAAAAATACCTTTTAGAGAAACACTAAATCTAGGCTTAAGGAACACTAGACAATATAACCAAGCCGTTAGAGAATCCCAAAGAGAAAGTCAAGGCTCTCGGCGTGAAGCGGCACTTGATCGAAGACAACAAAGAGGCGAGGCATTGGGTAGTGATCCGTATGTTTCAGCCGCAAGAAATATTGTATCAGAACAGTTCCCGTTTGAGGATTCGTTGATCCAATTATTCTTAACAGAAGAAGAGTTCGAACAGTACGGCCTCGCCGGCTTTGATTTTGTTGGAGGACTCAAGGATTTATCCAATCGCGGAGAAGGCGAGAACAAAAAACAAAGATTAAAGAATTTTATTTCTAGACTCGGCATTTGCGGAATCAATAAGTTAGGCCAGCGAGTTGTACAGTGTCTCCTTGGTGGCGTTGATCTTGATACCGGACTTCGTTCAATTATTAGAGCGGCTCTTAATAATATGGCTCCAAATTATATGGAGAAATTGCTTCTTGGTCTTGATCCTAGAAAACAAGAAGAAATCAGAAAACAAGTCGAAGCGATTTTTAGAAATATGCCTGCACCTTGGGAAACTGGATATCGTCCCGGCTCCAAGTCTGGTTTCTCTGGCGAGACAAGATCTAGAGCATATGAAGATGCTAGCGACTCAATAGAGACTTCTATTTCCATTTTAGAAACAGATTTGGAATCTTTAAATCAACTACGAAATAATAATTTTAATTCCAACGATCAATATGGTCGCTCTAGAGTTGATGAAATTTTGGAACTATCAACAGAACAATATGCTATTGATCAAAAGTTTATGGACCAATTGAGAGTTGAGATTTCAAAAATAGAATCATTTCCAACAACATATCAGAGAATTAGCCAAGCATTTCAGGCTGTAACAAATACAGTTGATCTTGAATTGGCTTCGTTAATTGCTGAACAGACACAAGTACAACTTGATGCTTCAAATGTAAAGTTTGGTAGTTGGAACAACCTCTCTGAAGAAGAGCAAGAGGAATTAATAGCAAGAGAAAGAGAAGTAGCAGAGCAGTTCGCTAATGGAGCAAACGCAGAACAGAGAGTCAATCAAGGCTCCGTTGGTAAGGCACTCGGCTCTGTTCAGGAACTTGTATTCGAGGCTTATGTCGATGCTATTATGGACAATGTCGAGATTCAGGAATTATTCTCAATTTTAGATAAAGTTCCCGGTGCTCGCTTGGTTGCTCGACTAATCGCTTCTTTTGATTGCCCAAATATTCATTTTATTCATCCTCCGATCAAGTCTTTCTTGGGATCTTTAACCTTCGATCAATGTTTAGATCGCGGATCTCTTACTTTGCCCAGAATACCTCGTATTCCTAAATTGAGAACAATAAAGGAATATCTGTTCGAGTTATTAAAAGATATTTTCAGACAGGCTTTCGAGCAACTAGTAACTTCAATTATATCAGCCATAACGCTAAAGTTTCTAATAACACTTGAAAATGCTCTTTGTAAGGCGCTTGAGACGGTAGGCCAGTTTGCGGCCGAAGCAGTAAAAGGCCCAGAGGCGAACTTTAATTCTGTTCTGAATGAAGTTATTTGCGGCGGTAATAGCGATGATGAAGAGATGGATGCAATCACCTCAAGTTTATTAACATCGATAGGCATAACGCCACAAAGATTAAACGAATTAGCAGAACAAGAAATTACACCAGCCAGCATTCAAGGGCAACACAAACAAGTTATGGATGCGATCTCGAACGTTGTTTCAGGCAAAGAATTAAAGAAACTTCTTGTAGCCAATCCCGGCGAAATGGAAGACGATGTATTAAGAAGAATTTCCAGAACTGTTGCGGACAGATTCCCAGCATTCGGAATCTTTTTTGATACACCGGCCAAGGTCGAATCTGTATTCGGGGCTCTTGGTAATTTTATAACTCCCGAACAGCGTCAATTGATCAGAGACAATCTCGCAAACCCTCAAATCGAACCACAAGATAATACAAGTATCTGTTTGACTCAAGAGCAATTGCAAGCATTTGAGGACCAACAAAGAGGGGTTTTGAGAAATTCTGGTCTCGATGATGATACGATTGATGAGATTCTTCAAAAAAACAAAGATAATAATAAACAAAGGCTTGACGATGTTGTCGGTATTATGGCCAAAGGCCCCGCAAATCTAATTAAAGACGCTCTAGACAAGGCTCTACTCCCAGAAGAGTGCGGCAATCCAAACGGAATCGCTAAATTTGAAACACCAGAGATCGCAAAACAAAACGATATCTTGACCGAAGGTGTATTTCGCAGCCTACAAGCAACCTACAGTAGAGATATGATTGGTAAAAGAGACTCGTTTCTCGATAATGTTCTCGCCGATACAAGCGACCTTCAATTGAGAAGGCACGAAAGAAGAACAAATAGCGAATCTTTTTATATTGATTACGCCAACTCTGCCGAAGATTGGGAAGCGAAGAAGAAACGCTTCGAGAAGACAGCCGCCGGAGATTTCTATTTTGGTTTGTTCTCGCAGGAAGAGCCGAAGGGCGTATTCCCCGATACCGTCGCAATCCTTCTCAAAGAACAACTTGAGGCCCAAACATTTGATACAAACTACTCTCTTGTTCCAAAGCAATTACCATCTCGCGAAACAAGATCAGTAAGAGTTGGTTTGCTTGGAAGACAACAAGATATAACAGTACCAAAGCCATATCTTAAAAGCCCAGACATGAAACTAACTTTTGATAACGGTGATGATTCGCAAACAGAATTAGATGTTGATCTTATGTACACGACATTCAAAAATCAACAAGTAAACATCGAAAGAGACTTTGGCTACAAGATTGATATTTCCAGAACCGAAATAACAACCACAACTGACGAAGAAGGCGAAGAAGGACCCGAAAGGTTCGTTGGTTATAGAAAGTATGCTATATTCTCCCCTCAAACGATTGATCAATCGGCTTCTGTTGTCTTGGCGCAATATGATGTCGACGAGGATACGCTCAATCAAAAGCAAGTTCCTTATCAATCTTATTTACTTTCGAATCTTGTTAATTCTAGATTACAGGACGCATCACACACACCTGTAAACGTCAAGCAATTCACAACAACATTTTATAACAAATTTACAAAGAAAACATATGACGTTTTGTCCAAAGGTCTTTTAACCCAACTCGACGGAACTGTCTCTGAAGGTTTCAACTTCGGATACGATGCCGATCCACTAACACCAGACGATCTTCTTTATGTAAATCCCGAATCTGATCCAAACGACGATTCAACTTGGGAATATACATATGAAAACGAAGATGCTGTTCTTGGCCGATCCGCAACAAAGAATCCACGAGTCTTTTTCTTGGATCCGAACGTATACGGTGGCTCCTATGTTAATCCGCCAATTTACGTTGAACCAGCAACCTATACCGGCTGGATGGGCCTTGCTCAAATGCTTGTCCCTGAAATCGACGGTTGCAAGCCAAAGCGAACTGACTTTATCGATATAAAGCAAATCTCCGAGAAAGTAAGACAAATTCAAACATCGATCCCACAAGACCCAAGATTAAGCGAGGACCCTGAATGTGTTAAAAGAATACCGTTTGATAAAATTTCTGATGCTTCTACGCTTGCTTTTTTAGATGGAACAGTCACGGCAACTGTTAGGACCTATGCCTCCGAAGCAATGCTAAAATCTATGCCTATGCTAGCATTTTTGATGTATAAAGATACAAATTACGACAACGGGTTTGCTCAAATGATCGTCAAAGAAATGGAAGATGGCTTAACTGATGAGACCGCTTTGTTCGGAGGACGCATTGAAGGTTATACTTATTGGCTGTTATTCTTGGAACAAGCGGTCCAATCTGTTGTTCGTAAGTTAGACAGCGGAGAAATGGAGAACACCCCAGAGATCGAAGAAGCGAGAAAAGCAATCAACGACGCGCAAATTGCTTACAAATACCCACAGAAGTCGGATCTCGAAGCATTTAAAGAATTTAATGAGTTGGATCACGTCGCAGCAAAAGCGGCTGGTACGGGTGCCGCTATAACACTTGGCATGTTTGCTCTTGCTTTTCCAGCCATCGTGGCGACCGGCGTCGTTATTGCTACTCCCGTTGCTATCGTTGGAAGCCTATTATCTCTCAATGCATTGAGATTTGCTAGCAAAATCGGAATGATCGAAAGCGTCAAAAGAGAATCCAAAGTTCTACTCAAGGCGCTCATTAACCACGAACTCAAGTTTCTATCCTCCAAACTTGAAGGAGACTCACGCTTTCGCCCTTATGTTAGCGACTTTACTAAATACTGTCTTTCACTTCCTAACTTTATGTACGGCTCTACGCTTAAGGCCGGCCTTATGGATGTTGAAAACCCCGAAGTTGCTGGTGAAAGTAATATCGACTATGGCGATGTGGCCGAAGTTATTTCTAATCCAACGTTGACTCCTTTATTAGCGACGCTTGGAATAAGCCAAGAACAGGCCACACAACTGTCCGAATCAGGCGGCCTAGTTATCGAAAAATACATCCGAACAATTGATAAGCCCCGCCAAGGACCGCAATTACAAAATGAGACCAGAGAAGACCAACAAGAGCCACGATATTTACAAATTGTTCGTCAAAGACCCGAGACCCTAAAAGGTGTTTGCAATATTACCGAGTTCCGACAATGGGCCCAAGGTGTAAAAGAGCAACTACCAGCCGAATTGAATATTTCAGATTTATTTGGAGATGCTTCAATTACAGCAGGAAATAGCGGCGAATACGAAGGTTCTATCGGAATCAAATTTGGTTTAAGAATAAGCCTTCTTCCAAATGACGCTTTAAGAGATTCTCTATCTAGCGGCAATTGGGACCCTGAAGTTGTTGCGAGAGAAAAGAGTTATCGCTTCCAAGACACAATCGCAATCCCACTAGTTTCGTATGAGAGAGATATAAAAGATGTTAAATTTGTTGATTTAGATTTTACAGACTCGAATTTAGGAGAAGACCTCAAATGTTATGTCGATAAGATTGCTTTAGAGCCAGAGTATCGCTTTGTTATGGAATATCTTCTCGGATTAAAAAGGGTTCCAACAATTCTCACCATCTATATGGCTCAAAACTTTGTTTCAGCCGTAGGAAAAAGTGAAAGCGAAAGAGATGAGGATGCTAAATTGCTTGGCTTCAATATCACCAACGATGACTGGAAGACAGAAATATTGGCGGACACAAAGAGAGAATGCCGTAGATTGTTTGCTTCTTTCTATCGTTCTGATGATTTTGATCCGCAAGACGATAATGATGCTTCGTTAAGAGAATTGGTTTCACGAATTCTTCCCGGTGTCTTCGGCGTTAACCGTGGCCTTCTTCATTGGCTCCGTCGTCGTCGCTTGAGAGACCGGCCATTTGATAAAGATGGAAATTTCTGTAAAAATGCCTTCCAACGGCTATTTAGTTCTGACGAATAGGGATTGGTTATGGCTACAAGAATCGCAAGAACAGCACAAGAATTTATGGAAGAATTATCTCCATATGCCGATATTGCTTATGGGCCTTCGCTGGAAGACCCAACAGATCCGGATTTAGATTTATCTGACCCTTTGGCCGAGATCAAACAAAACTTTAGAAATCTCCTCTTAACAAGGCCCGGAGAGAAGTTGAATGATCCGGACTTTGGAATAGGAATTCAAAATTTTCTGTTTGAAATGAACACTGTTGCGACAAAACAACAAATCAGTTCAAGGATTAAATCACAAGCAATTACTTATCTATCGTCAATTAACATTACGAAGATTGATTTGAGCACTTTTGAAAACAATGAGAACGGTGTTTATGTGGCGATAACCTACTATGTTCCACAAATCAATCAACAGGATAGAATAGTAGTAGATTTCCCTGAAAATAGATAATCACTACTATTTAATTGGTAAGAGGGTTATTCTATGCCAAAGAAAAAAATCGTCCCTATTAAATACACAAGTAGGGATTTTGAGAGCATCAAAGAAGATCTAATCGATCATGCTAAAAGATACTATCCAACAAGAATAAATGACTTTTCAAAGGCATCATTTACTTCTTTTGTGATCGATTCGGTTGCTTATGCCGGAGACATCCTGTCTTATTACCTTGATTATCAAGTTAATGAATCTTTTTTAGACTCGAGTATAGAATTCGAAAATATTCGTAAACACGCCAAAAGCCTTGGCTATCGCTTTTCTGGAATCGCCAACTCTTATGGAACAGCCGCTTTCTTTGTTCTTGTCCCAGCCAACTCTGCTGGAACTGCTCCGGACTCCTCATTATATCCAACCCTCAAAAGAGGATCAGAATTTAAAGCATCCAACGGAGCAAACTTTATTTTGACGGAAGACGTAAAGTTCAGCGACCCAAAGAACGAAGTTGTCGCTGCTAGATTCGATAATGCTACTGGAGCCACAACATTTTTCGCTATTAGAGCGTATGGGCAAGTTGTTTCCGGAAGATTCCAGAGAACAACAATCGACTTAACAAATCAAACATTTACAAGATTTCGTAAGGTATTGATCGGAGGCCCGAATGTCTCTGAAATTTTCTCTGTTGTGGATACCGAAGGTAATGAATATTACGAAGTCGATTACCTTTCGCAAGAAACAGTCTATCTCGAGACCACAAATAGAACAGCCGCTAGCGATGGCGTTCGCAGTATTCTCAAGCCTTATGTGGCTCCACGAAGATTTGTCGTAGAACAAGATGATACCGGCACATATCTTCAATTTGGCTACGGTTCCGAAGAAGACGACACAACCGGCTTGGTCGAGCCTTCAAAAGTCGCCATCGAGATGTACGGAAAAAGATATATCAGCGATCGTTCTTTTGATCCAACGCAATTATTAAGAACAAACAAACTTGGTGTTTCTCCATCCGGAACTAAATTGACCGTTGTTTACAAGGTTAACGATTTGACCTCGACCAACGTTCCGGCAAATGGTCTCAATAGCGTCCGCACATCAACGCTAACATTTCAAAACGAGCAAGTGCTCAATGCATCCCTAACCGCTGCTGTTCGCAATTCTCTTGAAGTCAATAACACCGAGCCGATCGTCGGTGATACCTCCGGAACTTCAAACGAAGAACTTAAAGTTCAAGCAAAGAATTACTACGCAACACAAAACCGTGCTGTAACCAAGCAAGATTACGAGGCCCTCTGCTACAATATGCCGAAAAAGTTCGGAACGGTTAAGAGAGTGAATGTCGTCAATGACCCAAGTGCAACCAACCGTCGAATGGCTCTTTATGTAATCTCCGAGGACAACAATAATAAATTAACAACCGCAAACGATACAATCAAGAACAATCTTAAAGTATGGCTCGGTCGTTATAAAATGCTTAATGATGTTATCGATATTATTGACGCAAAGGTAGTAAATTTTGGAATCGATTTTGAAATTAGCGTCACAAGAGACTCTAATCCAAATGACGTGATTAATAGAGTCATTGCTAAACTTATTTCAGAATACAGCGACACTTTTTATATTGGAGAGCCAATTTACGTTTCTTCTTTATACAACATCATCAATAAAGTAAGCGGCGTATCCGACGTTAAGAAAATTAAAATTTACAACAAGTCGGGCGGAAACTACTCTGCGACATCAATCAACTTTGACGATTTGAAATCTAGAGACGGGACTTTCTACAAAGCGCCAAAAAATGTAATTTTCGAACTCAAGTTCCCAAATGCCGATATTAGAGGAGTGGCTAAATAATGGCTATCAAAAGATATTTTGCTAACAAAGATAACACCATAACAGATGCTTTTCGCTCCGATCTAGTAACAAGAGGAACGGGGTCGAATATGGGAGCCTCGGACATTCTTGAGGTTTTTTCAATTTACGGCCAAGCAAATTCAACTTCCGTTGAAAAAACACGATTCCTTATCGAATTTCCTATGTCTGGTATCGAGGCGGATAGAACTTCAAATGTCTTACCTGCCGCTGGAAATGTTGAGTTTTATCTAAAACTTTACAACGCAAAGCACCCTTTTACGCTTCCATCGCAATACGATTTAAATGTTGTGGCCGTTTCTTCATCATGGCAGGAAGGCGTCGGCTTGGATATGGAAGAATACAGAGATCTTACATACGATCAACTCGGCTCTAACTGGATAAAAAGATCGGGCTCTACGTCTTGGGATACTGAAGGTGGCGACTTCCACGCTTTACCGGTATTCTCGGCATCCTTTCCTGTTGGAAACGAAGACCTTGAAATCAATGTTACTTCGCTTGTTGAAGAATGGCTCGATGGTACCAAAGATAATTACGGTTTTGCTATCAAACTTCCTGATGCGCTCGAGACCGGAGAACTATCGTATTATACAAAAAGATTCTTTGGACGCGGAACAGGTGATTGGTTCAGAAAGCCAGTTCTCGAAGCACGTTGGGATTCAGCAATAAAAGATGATAGAGGCAACTTCTACACCTCATCTTCGCTAGCACCAGCCGCAGACAACCTTAACACAATCTATCTTTATAACTTTGTCCGAGGTCGATTGACCAATATTCCAAATATCGGAACAGGCGAGATTTATGTTGATCTTTATTCAACATTGGGCGGCTCTCCACTTACGCAATGTATCGACACACCAGCCACAGGCGGTTGGGTCTCAACAGGAATTTATTCTGCTTCTGTCTGTATTGACTCATCAGAAACCACTTTATATGATGTATGGTATTCCGGAAGCACGCAATATCACACTGGAACGATTTCGACTGATAACTTTGCTGCTTCAAATTATTCTACGACGAATCGCTATGTCTTGAGCATAACGAATATGCAAGAAGAATACTATCCTGAACAAACAGCAAGATTTAGATTCTTTTCTCGAGAAAAAGGATGGTCACCAAACATTTATACCGTTGCTCAATCAACGGTTCCAAATTTGATTTTTGAGAGCGCCTCCTATCAGATTACTCGTGTTGTTGACGATTATATCGTAGTTGACTACGGAACCGGTAGTGTGAATCATACAATGTTATCTTATGATGTCTCGGGCAATTACTTCGATCTTGATATGTCTATGCTGGAAGAAGGTTATATGTATGGAATACATATTTCCATTTATGATGATGCTATCAAATCTTATGTTGAGCAACCAGTAGAGTTTAAGTTCAAGGTTAACAAGTATGAGTATTAAGGATCTCTTTTCAAAATCTAAAGTCGCAGTTTACGAATCAGCCGAATCCGCAAGTGTCGATATAGAATCAGCCGATTTTCTCAAAACAAAAGTTGAGGAAAACAACACATTTGTACCTTTTACTGACTTCTCTGATCCGTCACAGTTCATCAAGTTTGGTTCAGCCGAACTTTATTACGAGAACTCGATTAAAAGAATTTATCAACAATATCCGTATGATGGTTCGGGTAAAGAGAAACTTGAATTCCAATTATCCTCGTCTTATCTTGATCGATGGATATTCGAAAACAAGTATCCCAAAAGCACCGGCTATGCTACGTTAACAGCCGGAGGATATGGCTCGAGCGTAATCACTGATGGCTACGGTCTTTCTTCGGATCTCGAATACATTTATGCCGCCGGTGGGCTTCATACGGCCTCTGCCGGAATGCAAAGTGGAGAACTTTTTAAAAACTTTGATAGTTCCATCAAATATGATGCCGACAAGAATAGAACTCAAAATTTCAGAATTAATCCCGTTGCCGGAACAACAGTCGAATTTTGGCTCAAGAAAGACAACTTTATTCCTTCCTCGACAGAAAAAGAGGTCATCCTTGACTTATGGAACGGCCAAGCCTCTTCGTCTGCTGATTATGGTCGATTAACGATTTATCTTTCTGCTTCCACAGATGGTTTGGATACTGTTCGTGCAACGCTTCAAAATGGAACAACAGGCTTCGCAGATCAAAGTCTTGCGGCCTCCTCATTCACAACAGCCTCCCTTGCTGATGGGAACTGGCACCATTATGCTGTCTCTTTCTTATCGCAATCCGCTGGAATCAAGACATTCTTTTATGTTGATGGTGGTTTGAATAACGAGCAAACGATTGGCTCTGCCGGAATTAATGAACTGTCCGGAAGAATCAATGCTTACATCGGTGCTCTCCAAACATCTCCATCTGGTTCTGCTGCGGCTCAATATGCTGGTAAGTTAAGCGGTTCTATCGACGAATTCCGTTTCTGGAAAACTCGGAGAACATCAAAACAAATAAATCTTAAATGGTATCGCCCTGTTGACGGTGGGGCCAATACAGAAGACAATAACACTTCTCTTGGCTGCTATTTCAAGTTCAATGAAGGGATCGTTGGCTCTTCCATTGACTCAACCGTTCTTGATTATTCAGGCCGCCTAACCAATGGTGCGTGGACCGGCTATGCTTCTGGTGCTCGTTCTACAGGCTCTTGTTTCGTTTCTGCCGGTGTTCTTTCTTCCGAGCCAGCAGATCCAATCATTTATAGCAACCATCCATCAGTAGTTTCGCTTCAAAGCGAGATGCAGACATCTGGTAGCGAGTATGACCAAGTCAACTCGACTTTGCTTTACGATAAACTTCCTCAATTCATGAGAGATGACGATGAAAGCAATGGCCTTAACATCAAGAATCTTTATCAGATCGTCTCGTCTTATTTCGATACCATCTATGCTCAAACCAAAGTTCTTCCCGAGATCACAAATAAAAACTATTTATCGTCCTCGACCAAACCGCTTCCATTCGCAAATCGACTTCTTGAATCTCGTGGATTTGCAACAAGCGAACTGTTCGTTGATACCGAGATCTTGGAATTCTACGGCGACAACGATTACGAAAACAAGAAGTTCGAGGATAACGTTAATGATATTAAGAACTTAATTTATCACAACATCTACAATAACCTCGATTACATCTATAAAACGAAAGGCTCCGAAAAGTCATTTCGCAATCTCCTCCGCTGTTTCGGTATTGACGACGAACTTGTGAAGTTCAATGTCTACACCGACGGAGGCACTCACTACTTTAATGATAATTTCAAAGATACAAGCATTACAGCAAAGTACATCAATCACAATAATCCTTCGTACTTTGGCGCTTCTGTCTATCAAACATCGTCAGCGAATAACTCGCTGTCTTACATTTCTGGGTCCAGTGCCGAGAAGTTAGAAAAATACAACGCTTTCACCTTTGAGGTGGATACAATTATTCCAGAGAAACTTCCGGCCACCGACCCTGCTTTCTTCGATACTCGTTTCCTTTCGGCTTCGATTGGTGGTTTTCACCAAGCCACAGGTTCAGGATACGACTGGGCGACCAATGAGATAGCAAGCGCTCAAATATACCTCGTTAGAGATGAATTAGAGTCAAATAGAGCAAAGTTTTTGCTAACAAATCAAGACGGCACCCTAACCCTTACCTCATCGTATTATGATGAAATTTACGACAATGAGCGATGGATTTTGGCTGCACGTGTAAAGCCAACCGCCTATCCAATCATCGGATCAATGCTTACGGCTTCAAATCCAACATACGAGATCTCATTCTACGGTGTGAATCATCAATTTGGCGAGGTCAAAAATGAATTTTCTGTCTCCACCACAATCAATTACACCTCGGGATCGTCTTATCTTTCCGAGCCGAAACGAGTCTATGTTGGCGCTCACAGAACAAACTTCACAGGTTCGGTGCTAGAAAACACCGATGTTCAAATTGGTGCTTGTCGTTTCTGGATGGATTACCTCACAGATACGGATCTCAAAGGTCATTCAAAGGACATTACCAACCTTGGCGTGGACAACTCAACAAGAAACGGAACTCTTTTCGCAACAAACTTGACCAATGTTCCAATTCCAAGATCAGATACGCTCGCCCTTAACTGGGACTTTGATCTTGTGGAATCCTCGTCTGCCGGAGGTTCTTTCTCCGTTGTGGATGTTTCTTCCGGCTCACTCGATACGATCTACGGATGGATTGATAACATTATTCGCCGAGAGCACGAGGCTACATCAATCGGTTTTGGCTCATCCGCAACTTCATTTATCGACAAAGAATTGGTTTACGCAAGCAAGAAGGAGTTGCCCGAGATCTCGGTTACCTCTGATAAAGTGTTTATCAAAGATGATCTTCAAAAATTCTTCATCAAAGATGATGATGTAAGCGATAATTTTTACTCTCTCGAGAAGTCAATGTACCAAATCATCTCGGAAGAGATGCTTTCAATGTTCGCATCGGCCATCGAGTTCAATAATCTTATGGGACAAGCGGTTGACCGATACCGCCATCGCTACAAGCATTTAGACAAGATGCGACAATTGTTCTTCCAAAGAATTGAATCGGATATGGACTTTGATCGTTTCACGGATTATTATAAGTGGATTGACTCCGCAATATCCGAGATGATGAACCAACTTTATCCTGCTTCTGTCCGTCATTCGGACTCAATCGCAAACATGGTTGAGAGTCATATTCTCGAGAGAAACAAATATCAGAACAAGTTTCCTATTACAACTCGACTTTCTTCGACCGAAGGTTCTGCTCGAGGTGTTGGTGAACTAACTTACAATTGGAAGTTCGGCCATGCTCCCACAGGATCCGAGGAAAATGAAAATTGTCTCTGGAACAAAGAGCGAAAAGAACGAACCGATATTCCAGATCGCGAGACAATAAAAGAAGTTATCAATAATAGAAATAGCGTCGTTGCGCCGAAGTTATTCAAAACCGACGGAACATCGTACGAGGGCTCAACCTTCGCAATCAACAGATTAAGCAAGCCATACAAAGAAAGCATCAGTCTCAACAATTCGATTCATGGTGGTATCAATTACAACGAAGGCAAAGACCGAGATTTGGTTTATAATGCGACCTACATTCACGGCCCTGTTTCAAAACAATATCCCAAAGGTATCCCGCAAAACGTTATGGTCGTTGGTGTCGCCGAGGGCCAAAGCACAGACGCCTTTATTGATTGTGTAGATGTCGAGGATCCAAACGAAAAAAGAAAGTGGAGATTCTCTGCTGTTCTTGGTCGTTATGCTACTGGCTACAATCCTACTGCTCGAACGGGCAAAGATTACGAATACAAGGTCAAATCTTCTCTTTACTGGCCTGCTAATCTGGTTTCCGGAACAGTTAATAGCGGCTACAACAAGCAGGTTGTTGAGAAATTTAAGAGCGGTTCAATCATAACAAACCTTCATTCAGATACTTTCTCTCCGACAAACGACATCGGTATGCAAGGCCCATTCACCGAGGCTTGGGTTGGAGGTCACCAATCTCGTCATGTTGAAATAAATAAAGACAAAGGCACCGATGGAATCGCAACTCCGGCAACAAAGGCAACAGCAACAATAACGATTGTGCAAACGGTATCCAACAATGATACAATAACTTTTGGGGATGGAATCACTGGCCCGTTCACTTATACATATAAAACTGTTCCTACTCCCGGTACTATCCCGACAGGTTTTACCGCAGCAGGATCCAGAAACAATACAAAGTCCTTTCTAGAAGCAAGATTTAATGTTTCGATCACAATAAATGGAAATGATCTTGAAATAACAAATAACAATGCCGGTACTGTAGGTAATGTAACGTTAGGTGAAACTTTTACATATATTTTCAATAGTGTTAGCGGATTCACTGGTGGAGTTAACGCAACATACAAAACTCGCAACAATCTTGACGATCAATACACTCGCGAAGAAGCGTGGAGACTTTTATTAAAAGAATGCGCTGATGGAACTTGGAATAGTGGCTCCTTCTCTGGTTCTAATGACGGTGCAATGGGCTTTGTTGGTCCGGACTACGGTGGCCCTTATCCGGACTACACAAGAAAGTATGCTATCCGTTATCGCGACGAAAGAACAAAGCGGCCTCTAAATGTTAGAAATATCCGAACAACAACCGGCTCTGCCGTTCATGGAAACTTTGTTGAGAATTATGAAGTTCTACACACATTCGGCCGCAAAGAGAACGATCAAGGCTGGCGAAGAACCGAAGGAGATATTTTAAATCCGTTTTTCGATGGGCTTCCGACAACGACGCAAGAAGCATCTTTGATTGGTGTTGCTACTGGTTCTGGTGGTAATGTTGTTATGAACTTTAACAATAATAATAGGATCCCGCTAGATATAAAAGACCAGCAAGCATTCGACGCAAGTTCTCGTGGAAAGACAGTTATCGCAACTCGCTTCTCTGCTCCCGGTGGCTTTGAGACAATGTCCGAGGTTTACCTCGATGTTCCATCAAAAGAATACTCGGCTTATAACGCAATGCCTTTCCGGAATCTTTCTGTTTTGGGTTCTGGTTCGGGCGAAGCAGGAACGATAAGAGTCAATAGTCACGCAAATAGAAGAGAAGGCTTAAGGACTCTTCTTGCGAGACACTCCGGAAAATTTGGTATTGACTCACAATACGGTGCTGTTACATCCGAGAACTATAATGCCGAGGCCTCATTTAATAAAATAAACAGAAATACAAGAGTCCATGTGGAAACTGGCTCACTAATTATAACAAGCAGTTTTGATAACTTTAATGTATCTCGACCTATCCCCTCGCAAGATTATGGGTATTCGTGGGTCACGGCGTCTCTTGGAGAAGAATTGTCTGTTAGAACGGAAGGACAACAGTTAGTATTCGGTTACTGGCCGAAAGATGGGATTTTGAGCGCATCTGCTAATGTATCGTGGAGAAGGAACGGCTTTGATTCAGCGGTTAACTTTCCCACTGGTTCCGCCGAGTTTAGAGGTTTTATAATATGAGTTTTATTGATTTTGTTGGGCTTAATAATATTGTTCCAAAGATTATTGATTCTGATTCTAATACTATAAGTTTTGAGAATCAAAAATCTTTTTGGAACTTTGGCTTAACAGTTGCCGACTTGATATTAATTGGTAATTCCGGAGACTGGGAAGATATTATTGGCTCTGGAAGCACCGGGGATAATTATGTATTTTTTCACTATTGGTATAAAAAAACAGAAGCATCAGATCAAAGATTATTAAATTTAAAGAATTCTAGTAGCGCCAATGTTGTTTATATTGATAACAAGGCAGATGGAACTTTTGAATTTTTTATTGATCGTGATACAACAGACGGTATTTGGTCCACAACTGAAAGCCTAGAATTGAATAAATGGTATTTGTTAACAATAAATCTATCCCCTAATGGAAACGTCTCACATGATCCTAAGATTTCATTTAGGGCTATTGGGGAAAGTAGAGTTGATTGTACCATTAATGAGGATAGCACGCCGGTAGGAAACTTCACTGGACTTGCTGGTAGTCTTTATTTTGCTACTATCGGCCAATATCCCTCCGGCCCCTTGAAAGGGCAAATAAGTCAATTTGCCGTTTTCAGAACCATTGCGGCAACTACAACTAATAATGACCAACTTTACGATATTGGAATAAATGGAAATATAATTTCACAAGGCTTCACTCCAACAATAGACTTGTATTACTACATATCCGCAGCACAAACGGCATATGGACAAAATCCAAAAGAATTATCAGATTATACAGCATCTTTATCACAAGTTAATCCACCAGAATATAATGCTTATACTAATTCGTATTTCCTATTTGATGATGCTAGGTTTGCTGGTCCAAACTCTTATTTAAATTCACTACTAACTAATGCTAACGGCCCCTATGGTCATCCAATTTTCAAACAAATCCGAACATCGCAGAATCCTCTGACTCGCTATCACATCGCAAATAATATCTTTTCTTTCGTTGAGTCTCCCTCACGCGAGGTTGTTCGAAACTTCGGAGACAACCAGATCGAATACATTAGTTCTCGCTATGGAGACATCCAAAGATTTGACGAAGTTCCTATCTCATCAAAATATTATCCTCTTCAGTTTCTCTTTGGAGTTGGAATTGATAATGAAAGAATAGAGAACAAAGAAGATTTATCGATTGATAACATTGAAAGAATCTTACTGAAGTCATCTTACGGAAATGAAATGGGTTACTTTGTTAACGATGGTATTAACAAATATTATAGCCTTTCTCAAGTCACCGAAGAAGATTATGAAAAAATCAAAGAGTTCTATCTTAATGGTGGTCTTGATGCGGATGATAGTCCGATAACCACATTCGAGTTTATGAAATATAAGGAAACCATTTTTCCTCGTGAGATCAATACATATAAGTCGCATGTAAGGCAAAGAACGAATTATCAAAATAACTACTGGCGAGATGTCCGATCTGATCGATCCGAGATTGCTGATAATAAATTTGATTCAACTATATCACAAAGCATTTGGCCTTTAGATGCTGCCTCTGACTGGGCAACTTGGTCATCAATTAAGTTGGGATACGATAATGGCGACAATGGACAAGATGCTGGCGTTTTACAAAATAACTATTCGCTCGTATCAGATAATTTAAGCACTTTTTCTCCTGCAACCATAAATGCCGATCTACGCCCAGCGCCTTATTATACACGGCTCCATACACTTGATACGGCAGATTCTGTTGTCGCTCCATCTGGAATTCAGATTACAGAAATAATGGGCCCCATCTTTCAAGGGACTGCTCTTTGGGAAGCCGGAGAACAAGCAGGAAAAGATCCATTCTATTCCTCTTATGATTATTTTATCGAAGAACTTCGAGGCAAAGGAAAAGATTTTTCAATTGTTCCAGAATTCAGAATAAGCGATCATGTTGAGACCCTTCTGCAAACTGGACCTCAAACGAAAATTCTTGATTTCTTTGAAGTAACCGGCGGCCTTGCCTCTTCTAATCAATCAAGCGAAGCAACATTTTACGAGACCTACTCAACAACAGATTTCTTGAAGCATTTCGCAAAAATCAAAAAAGATCATCAAGACTTTGCCGAACCATCAACCATTAAACTTACTTGCAAAGGATTAAAGAAATTCTTGGCTTATGATTCATTTTATCCTGCGATACGAACAAAAGAGATGGCGGAACAATTTTATGATTCGTACAAAGACTACATTGATATATCAGATGTGGGCGGCGGCGGCAAGCCTGCATCGAATGTTAGAAGCGCTTTTATGAATCTAATTAGCACCATTTATGCGCCGGGCACTCTTTATAATTCAATAAAAGCCGGCGTTGCTTGTGATTATCCAATCTATACAGAACAGCCGGGTATTTATAATACTGGAGACAATTACTTATTAGGAGATTCATTAAGTTCTTTATTCGATATCAGAATACCTTTTGAGGCTACTGTAGAGCCGGAAAAATATTTATCAAATATTCTTTTGTTTAATAACGAACCCCACCCTTCAGGTAATATATCCACTTCTTGTTTTTGGGACGGCAATGGAGATATTCTTTATAAAAAAATGGCCTCCAATTTTTGTGCCGAGACAAGTGAATTCTTTTTAAATAATTCATCTTTTACAAGCATTACATCATTGGAACAAAGTAATCCTAATTTTGGACAAGCAGTAGCCGGAACCACTTATGCTATGCGAGTAAAAATGTATCGCTCAATGGATTCAGCCAGATTATCTTTTAGTGGTTCGAGCGGCCCTTATATGCCGCCACAAGATTATATAGCCACAGGCCACCCAAGAGAGACAATTACAATGTATTCTCGACCAACTGCCTTTGGTCCTCCCACATCTGGTTTCGAAGGCCTAGCACCTACTCACCGTTTAGACAGTCGTGATGGGTATAATTATCCATTTACCCCCCCTTATTACCACGGTGAAGCATGGGCTGATATTGAGTTCACTGCAACAACAACAAAAAAATATACTGTAAATGAAATCATTTCAAGTGCTAATGTAAAATATTATAGAGCAGATAGACAAGCATTTGAAGATCAGGCCGGTGGCGTTACAGACGTTGGCCCACAGGCTAGTACGAGTACGGGCGATATTGATGAAAACATATTAAATCAGAGCGCAATGCAACTTAATTCTTCATTGAATTTATTCTCTCGAGGCCAGACTGCTCAAATAAATCTTGAAAACGATACTTCGAATCAAGCAGTTCAAATCACAACCGATGTAACCGAAGACTCGGCCACAAGATGGGTAATTCAAACAAAGTTTGAAACTCCGATACTGAATTTTAAAGATGTAGAACTTACAGTCTCTTCGAGCAATTTAGATTCGGGCCAAACTCCTCGTGGAATGTGGCACCAATACGGAAGACTACCGACTAATGAAGAAGGTATTTATATGGCTGTTGAAAATGTGCCGCGCACTTGGTTAACGAACGCTCTTGGCCAAAGCGATGAAGATGCTAAACTAACTGGCTCACTTGTCGATCTCTGCGGTTTCTCATCAACTCCTGTTAAGTTGGGCCAAGTTGCTTCCGGTCGTGTTATCCGCGAGGCTGTCGTCGCCGTGCCTTTCATTGAGATCGGCGGAGAAAAGAAGTTCTTTGAACTTGACGCTAACAATGTAACAACCGCAAGAGAATATCTTCGTGTCGAGGATCTCAACAAAAAAGGACAAGGAGTTCCGCCCGGAGCCGGAGATCTCGAAAGTCTCGCAAAACGTACCTCTGCTTCTGTTATCGATATGGTTCGCAAAGCAAAAAGATATGTATTTCCTCCAAGTATGGACTTCTTGAATTACCCAGAAGTCAAACCGTTCTCGATGTACATCTTTGAATTCACGCACACTCTATCACAACAAGACCTTGCAGACATATGGCAGAATCTTCCTCCATCAATCGGCACTTCATTTGAAGAGGCCGAGGCTTCTGTTACACATCCGCTCCTTGCGAATGAATTGATGGGCTATGGAACCGGAAACGATACAACACCAAAAGGCGGAGAACTTCCAAACAAAGTTCGCTGGATGGTGTTCAAAGTTAAGCAGAGAGCAAATACAAACTATTTTGATAAAGTTGTCGGCGTTAAAGGGTCTCCTTTAGCAGGACAAACAACTTCAAGAGACCAATCTTTAAAAGTAGATCAAGACTTGATATCATACAACTGGCCTTACGATTTCTTTTCGCTGGTGGAACTAGTTAAGATTGACGCAGAAGTTACTTTTTCTGATCTTGAAAACCAAGACGGTACGACCAAAAACGTATCTAAAGGTAATCCAAAGAAAGAAAAGTCTTCTAGAACAATCCAACAGAATCCAACTTTGGATAGCACTAGAAATAATATCGGTAGGCGTGGTAGGTAATGTCATTTTTTGATAAAAAAGAAGAAGTAATCTCAATCGAATTAACACCATACGGAAGAAACTTGCTATCTCTCGGCAAGTTGAAGCCTTCGTATTATGCTTTCTTTGATGACGATGTTCTTTACAATATCGAAGCAGCCGGAGACTCCGAGACATCCGCAGACATTAAAACAAGAATCTTGAATGAAACGCCGTATTTAAAGCCGAATTATCTTTTTAAGAATCTCGACGAAAACATCGGAAGAAACGAAGTTTATCTAGAAGCAGAAGAGATCCGCTATCCTTCTTCGGACAACAAACTTTATTTCCTTCAGAAGCCTCTCGGCACATGCAAGGAGACATCCAAAGAATCTCCTGCTTTCAAAGCGACGTTTATACAGAATTCCTCATCAGCAGGATCTAAATTCATCACGGGCTCCGAGGGCGGGGATCAACAAATAACCCAAGTTGGTGTAGAGTTCGATTATACATTATCAATCAAGAATCAAAACAAACAAGCAAACCAGCAAGGTGTCTCATTTGTTAGGCCCGAGTTTAGATCTGATATCTTTGCCGATGGGACCTACATTAACGTTGAGTTTGAAAAAATGATCGTCCAACTTCTCGAGGACAACGGTTTTAATTTAACGGATTCATTTGAGATCGAAGTCTTCAAGCAAGATTTTGTGGATACAACAAAATACGAACAACTTAAATTCCTACCAAAGAAAGCAAATATACAAAATGATATCTTGATGGATGAACAGGATCTAGGTAGCATCGATCCAACACCCGAATATGTTGAGTATTATTTTGATCTTCTTGTTGATAAAGAGATTGCTGTTGCCGATATCTGCGAGGGAGTCAACGAACTTAAGACACAAGATATCTTTATCGACCTCGAAGTCGAGTGTCCCGATTTACAGGGGCAAGATATTAATATTTATACATCGAGAGTAACACCAAGCGATATTGAGGTTTGTGACTAATGGCTGAAAGTTTTGTTGGACTAGAGAATCTTCCTAATGTCTATTTTAGAGACATAACTATTTCTTCTATCAATGCTGTCGAAGGACAGCAGCAATCATCCAAGATTGAAATTAAACTTGTCGTGAAAGACGCGAAAGAAAACGGCTCATTTCAATGGGCTGATAACGACTTGTTGAATACTTATCTTAATGTGACTTTGGTACAAACACTTGATAAAAATTTTACACAACAATTAACTAATGGACAATATACACTTAACTCTTTTGATTTCAAGGCATCACCAGATTATGATCATTCAACGACCACAAGATTGATAAAAATGCTGCGACCCGAAGGGGATCCAGAAATGTATGCCGTCGGCAATGGAATGTATGAGTTTGAATATAACTTTTCATTCGAGATCAAAGACGAAGATTTGATTGATGTTGCTTATTTTGCTGCTTTAACAATCGACCAAGCGATGCTTGGGGCTGATTATATGGCCAATTTTGATAATAGCGAGATCAGATATTTCCAAGGCCCCATTTCATCAGAAAAGATCTTCGTTGATGGAGCCCTACAGACAAATACAAAAGTGTTCTACCTTCCAGACAATACTATTTGGTCCGGACCAGTTCACATCCATCAAGGCAATTATATGGCTGGTGCGTTTCACAGGCCAGAGCCGCATCCGATGCTACGACTCGTTGAAGTCCAGAATCTTAAATTGAAAGATAAGCGAGGAATCAAGGACACATCAAAGAAACTAAACACCTTTGATGGAAAAAGATTGTTTATCGGCAAACCTTACGCTACGAAAGACGAAACGAACACAACAAAGCAGATACTTCATTTCGATATGGAGAATATGTTTATTGAAAAAACAAAATACGGAGAACTTTTAAAGAATCTCAACGCTTCTCTCTTTGACCAAGCACTTGAGAGTTTTAAAATTAAAAAGTTCGTAATCAAAAGAAAGTTCATCACAAAAGCAAAAGGCGCAAGTTCTTTCAAAACAAAGAAAGGCTCTTATCGTATTTTGAATGATAGAACCGAAATTGTAGCAATTGCGACCGACAAAACAGATCAAGGCTTTTCTATTGTTGGACCAATGACCAAAACGGGTAAGACAATCAAGATTGATGATGTTGAGACCGAAGAAATTAAAATCGTTAATCAACTCAACGAAATCAGTATGGGAGATAAGAAATATCGCTATTTCAACTTCGCTGATTTGGGTTTTCGTAATATTAAGTACGGCGATTACGTTTACGGAATTGAAATGACGCTTATTGATAGGACAAAAGAATTTATGTCTAATCTTTATGCGACATACAAAAACGACATAAAAGATTTGGAAGATTATTCTTTAAGATCTTCAAAGTCTAGAAATGTTAATAAACTCACAGGCAAATTCAGCGAAACCTTTCTTGCTGCCGAAAGCACTTTATTCAACCTTAACAATCCAGAGAATCTAAATCTCGCTCCGTGGATTAGGGGCGTTGATAATTATATTAATTTAAAATCTTATTTATACGATTTGTCCGAAGACCAAAAGACCACCCAAGCACAGAATCTTTATAATTCAATCAATCCTAAAACTGGAACTCGTACTAACATTACGACCTTCATTGAGATGTATCGTACTCTTCTTGGCGAGTTGATTCAAAAGTTTGATCTCAAAAAGATGAAATTAGGAACTTTCGAGAATAGACGAAGTCCAGCAAATAACAACCAAACTCATCCCAACCTCGTATTTATGGCTTACGATTATGATGATGTCTTTGATGCTACCGAGCCAGTCGAAGGATACAGAATTATTGAAAAGTTAGAGTCCGATGAGGCAACACCATTAATCACAAGAGACATATTTGATTCAAGAAGAAAGCAAGAAATTGATCGCTTCTTCCGAGGAAACCCGAACTTCAGTCAAGACGAAAGTAAAAACTTGGATCAAGATGATATTGAGGCCTTAACTGATATCGTTTCTTTCTCTACGGCTTATCTGTCGCCTGTGAAACTTATTGCTGATTCCAGAAACATTGATTTATCAGAAACCAACTTGGTTGATAATAAATTGTTGAACGATACGATCGAGAAGATAAAAAGAAAGCCACGACGAGCACGCGGATTCTTCAAAAAGAAAATCAGACTTCAAAAATTAAAAACCAAAATCTCCACAAATGACGACAATCCAAGATTCGAGAACACCTCTGAATATCTTGGCGACTTGTCTCCTTTGCTCAATTTGGATTTTGGGTACACGCTTGAAGACCTTAAAGATATTGAAAAGATCAAGGTTGATAAAAAGATTAACAACGCTATCAACAAGAAGCGAAAAAAGAAACTTATTAAAGATTACGATCTCACAAAAGAAAACAATGTCGTCTTCAAAACAAAGAGAGACAAGTCTGCGGCTAGCAAAAGCGCTAACAGCGATAGAATGAGAAGAAAGAAGAAATTTAAAAAAATGCCTCTCCACACAAAAGCGGTTATGTTCTCACGTGGATCGAACGTTAAGACAAATCTTCTTAATTCACCAAACGATCTGTTGGCCTCTGACGAGACCGAAAACAAACTGTTGATTGAACATTTCGCCGTCAACAAGATAGAATACTTCGCAGGGTACGAATTAGATAAGATGGATAGGCCCATCTTCAATAAGCCAAAGTGGGAATTGCTTGATTTCGAAACGTATAAGAATTCAACAACTCGCAATCTTATTTGCCGTGCCGTGTCTCTTGATGATGAACTTATCGGCATGAGATTACCAGAAGAACTCGATCTTCAAGTGTTTGATAAATATTTCATTATACAATCAAGTGAAACACGACCCCAATCTGCTTCCGCCACACAGAACAATCTTGTAATCAACCTTGAAAGCACTTCGAACGTCAACTATGATTACTCAACTACAAATCCAGTTTCGCAGCCAATCAAAGAGAATTCTATTTTCACCGAACAGCCCCAAGCAAATAGGCCACAAGCCGATGTCCAAACATCAAGCCGAACTAACGCCCTTTCTTCAAGGCAACGAAGAGGGAGCCAAAGAGCAATCAATAGAGCAACTTCGAACATACGAGGCACTTACTAATGGGAAAATTTACAAAAAAACTCCAAGCACACGATAGTTCGTATAACGATTTCTTTAAGAATGAGTTGGGCAAGGCCTTGACTAATGTTGATGTTTCGCGTCAAGATGAAACCATAAGCAAACAATCCGAGGATCTTCGAAGAATAAAAATAAGTTACGACAAAAAACATTATAACACGGAAGGAAACTATCGTGAAGAAAAGATTGTTGTAACCGCCTTGCCCGGAGCCGATTTCTTAAATGCAAACAATTTCTTAAATACAATCTCATCGCAAATTTCAGGCAACTTCTTGACTCACGATCTTGAAACAACTCTTCCTTATCGCTCTCAATTAAACAATCAAGCACAATATTACTATTCTCTCAAATCAAAATACAATTATTATGCTCGTGGCTTTGAAGAACAAACAACAAACGTTACAGAGAGAATTATTCCTAACTATTATATACAACGTTCGAGCCTAACAGAGCAGAAATCAAACTTTTCAACACCAAACCAAGATTTTTTCCAATCTGTTGGTACCAAGGCCTCAATCACACTGCCTCCGATAAATGATCAAAAATTAAGAAATATTATTGTAGACGATCTTCAATCAGTCGAATCTGTCGCCGACCAGTATCCGATGTATAACGAAATCAAGTTTGTTTCTTCTCAAGTTGGTAGTCTCACAAAGTACCTGAATGATCAAGGAATGATGCCTTTATTGATCAGTGATTATACGAATCCCGTTAATATCTCCAGAAGACAATTCGATTTGCTGACTTCGGAACAAAATTCACAAGTTAATCAGAGCGTTAATGTATCCATTTTTAACTTGGCCAATTGGATTCAAAACCAAAACTTTGATCTTGCAACGAATAACTTAACAGTTGTGAGTGGATACGAAAGAGATTCGTTTTATGCCGAGAGGTTAAAAAAGTTCATCCTCAACGGAATTATTCGCACTTATACACAAGCACACTTACGAACATACGAAGATATCATCGATACAAAGCCTTGTTATGCCGAGGTAATGTTTTATAAAGTTGATAAATATGTAAACAATATCATTGGTGATCCAGTTCAAACTTATTGGGTGAGCAATAAAGAAGAATTAAATATCATTATGGACACACAAATAAAATATGGCCAACCTTATTCTTATGATGTGAAGCAAGTCATTATGGTTGTTGGAAATTCTTATAGTTATAGCCGTCCACAGTTGCGACCCGACTCTAAACAATTCACAGCAGATATCACAGTAACTAACCGCCCATCAATACAAATATTAGAGATTCCATATTTTAGCGATAAAATCGTTTCAATCCAGAGCCCTCCGCTTGTTCCACAGGTTCACTTCTCAACCAAGATGAATTCAGACAAAAGCATTAAAATCTCTTTGGGCCACACTCTTGGCGAGGATCTTCAGACTTTCAAAACAATTGAGACCTCCGATCTTCAGCAACTAGATTATATGAACCTCTTCAGAACAAATTATACTTCGATGGAGAATGAATTTTATTTTAGTTCGAAGGGAATCCCAGAATACTATGAAGTTTATAGATTGGACAGGAAACCAAAGTCTTATGATGATTTCTCGGCTAACAAGTTAAAAGATGCTAAATCTTTCTTACAAGAGAAAAGAGAATCTTCGTCTCACGTAAGCGTTAACGATTTTATTTTGCCGAACAGAAAATATTATTATATGTTCCGAGCAGTCAATATTCATAATCATAAATCAAATCCAACAATAGTTTATGAAGTTGAATTGATTCAGGACGCAGATGATTCAAGAGTCGTAGTTAACAAGTTTGACTTTGAGATGCCGCCAACTTATATGAATACAAAAAAGTTCAATTCTTTATTTCAGGTTGAACCTGCTCTACAGCAGAGACTACTCGACAATAATCAGCCAAGTTTGTATAATAAAGCAACGGCAAAAGGCTCTTTGGATAATATAAAACTAGGTAATGTACCAGACTCTCTTTGGGGTAGAAATTTTAAAATTAGAATCACTTCTACAACCACAGGCAGAAAAATAGATTTCAATATTAATTTTAATGTTAAAACGTCCAAAACAAAAGAGGATTTTGAATAGTTTTATTGAGATTACTATTTAATATTAGATTACTACACACGAGGACTGTAAATGGGTTTTTTAGATAATAGTGGCGATATCATACTTGATGTTGTTTTGACTGACCTCGGCCGACAATTATTGGCCAAAGGCGATGGATCTTTTAATGTCGCCAAATTCGCTCTTGGTGATGACGAGATTGATTATGCTTTGTATGATAATACAAATGCTAGCGGTAGTTCTTACTACGACCTACAGATCCTTCAGACACCAGTTTTGGAAGCATTCACCGACAACGCTGCTTCTATGAAGAATAAGTTGCTAACGATTGAGAACCAAAATCTTTTGTTTTTGCCTGTTACCAAACTTAATCAAGCAATCGCTACCACGAAACTACACCCGAGTGGGGCATTCTTCGTGGCGGTTGATAGAAATACCGAAGACAACTCGAACAACAGTTTGACCTCTTCTGTCGCTTTTGATTCAGAAGGTCTCTTGCGACAAGGATTCATTCTCGGTGAATCTCTTGGGGCTGGTCGTGAATCTTCAAATTATATTAGAGTTGACCAAGGATTAGACACCACACAAGTGTCTCCTCGTCAAAATCTTGATCCCGATCTTATTGAGACCGAATATATGATCCAGATTGATAACCGCCTTGGGTCTATTGTTAGTCGTGATGGTGTGATCAGAGCGGTTCCTGACTCAATTGATGATGATAATATTGCCTACTATTCTTTCTCGCAAGGAACAGACCAGCAGTTTGTATTTGTGAACACTTCAACAGAAAACTCTGTAAACGAAGTAATTGCTGGACCTCGTGGTACAATTTTAGAATTCTCAATCGGCGCCTCTCTGGAACTTAACACAAGCACTTATCTCTTCAGCCAACTTGGGTCGACCACTCAATTACCAAACCAGACTTCTGGAAACACAACAACCACTAAATTTATCGATAGCATTGTAAAAGTTACAGGTATGACTACCGGATACTCTATCGATGTTCCCGTAAGATTTGTAAAAATATAGGATTAAACAATGGCTAGTACCTTTAAAGACATTAAACCAAGCGATCGTGTATCGACAAGAACTCTTCTTCACGAGGCTATTCCTATTACAGGAACAATCGTTTCAGGAACGTACGGAACTTTTCCCAACGAGGATAATATCAAAAACTTCTCCCACGGCATGTTTCAGTCAGTCTACGATTATCCTTACTTAAGTTCTTCTGCGAACCATATTTTTGATATTACCTGCGGATATTCTTCTGATAGTCCTCTTTTTGACGCGTCCTACACCCAGAATTCAAAGAAAAGAAACATTTACAACCAAATGGCTCAAGTTTGCGTTGGTTACGATATCACCGGGTCCGTTCTTCGTTTTGATGAAGACGGAGACATCTTGGCCGGAGGAGCCAAAATCAAAGAAGGTTATTTCTTAAACTTCACAAGACTTCTTGTAAAAGATGAAATCAAAAAAGGTACCGTGTCTTTGACCGTTGGTGTAACTGCTTCTTATTCTGCTCCTATGGGCGAGACCGTCACTATCACCGATGCTGGCGGCGTTAATGATTATCGAGTGAACTCTCCTGTTGGCGAGTACGGCGTTCTCTATGCTTCAGGTTCTTCTGTTGATTCATCTGTAACGTCTTCTACTTACAACGCTGCTCCTTGCGGCCTTGTCTATTACCAAGCCGGCGTTATGGTTCTTTCCGCCTCTCTTTTCAAAGATATTACTGATGGCGGTATTTTGACGGACGCAAACGGAACTTCCGAGATGAACACTTCCGGAGAAAGTATTGTTGCTGCGCTCACAGGATCAGAAATCTCTGGTAATGCCGACAACCTTCGTCATAGAATTCAGAACATCCAATTCAACAATACTGTTGAACTTAACTCAACCATTTACTTCTGCCGTGCGAACCACAACGAGTTTAATTACTCGTCAAACCCAACATACTTGAGCAGTTCTCAAATCAGAGTTAAGCAAATCTCTTCCGATGAGCCAATCTCTTATATCACAACTGTTGGTCTTTACTCCGAGAACAACGAACTCCTTGCCGTTGGTAAGTTGTCCGAGCCCCTCAAGAAGACTCCTGCTAACGAATTCACCATCCGTGCGAGACTAGATTACTAGTATGCTATGTCATTTTATAAATTTACCAAAGATGACTTATTTACAAACACAATAGAAGCATACCCAGAGTATTCCTTCTATATCCACAGTGGTACCATTTACATTGGAAACGAACCGAACCAATCGGGATCCCGAACAGATAATATCTATGGAGTTCCCGATGGTTTCATTTCGTTATATGAATATAACATTGATCGTCCAGAAGGGCAGAGAATCTACCCTTTTATGTATAAGGATGGCTTGAAGAACACATTCAAGTCATATTCAACCTCGTCTTATATCTCGGCTCAATATGGGGCCGTGATTACGTCTTCGTATAATCTGTCCTCAAGTATAACAAGATATTTCTACGATTCCTCTACAACGGGAGTCAATAGACGACGACTTTTTACCCTAAAGAATACACTTAACCATTATACCTATCTATCGCCTCGGTATGCTTATTCTGCTTCATTTGGCGATAAAAATGCTATAGATGCGAATGTGATATCTGTTCCCTCGATCTTTTATGGATCATCCATCAAGAAAGGGTCCGTGTCGCTTAAATTCTATGTCTCCGGAACTCTGATTGCAGAACTTCAAGACAAGAATTATAATGGCGATCTTATCCAAGTTTCTGGGACGACCTATGCCCAAACAAACGGCGAGGATAAAATCGCTGGATCTGTTCTCTACAATGAAGGATTCATTGTTCTTACGGGGTCTTGGGCTCTTGAACCAACAGCAAGAGATTATCTCGGCACCGGATCTCCCGTGACTTCTTCGTGGATTTGCTTCGCCGCAGGGGCGAATGACGGAGTCTCTGGCGACGAGACCTATCAATCTGCGTCATTCCTTATGGATTATGAAGGAACAACACATACCCAAACCCTTACAATGCTGGCCCACGCCAGAGCCGGAGAACTTAATTACTCAAATAATCCAACTTATTTAAAATATAACCAACCGAATTATAAAGGCTTATCTACCGGCTCTTATTCGATTTCAGAAAGACCCGTGCTCATCAACAACAACGTTGATTCTGCTTTCACGGATGTCGACCCAGATTTTCAAAAAGTCACTTATATCTCCAAGGTCGGTATATACGATGAAAATAAAAATCTGATTGGTGTCGCTAAAGTTGCCGTTCCAATCAAGAAGACAATGAAAAACAATTATACTTTCAAATTAAAACTTGACATTTAATAAAAAGTATGTTATAATATATTATGTCTAAAAAATGTATTCTTGGTATTGATGTAAGTACCTCTTGTATCGGCATTGCAGCGATTGCCGAAAACGAAAAACTTTTATTCGCTGATACACTGACCTTCAAAAACAAAGATCTTTCTCTTGAAGATAAAGCAATTGCTTTCGAGAATACTTTGCGAAAGATTATTGAAATTGAGAAACTAGATCCTTTGGCCGTCTTTATCGAAGAGCCTTTCTCGGCATTTGCCGGAGGAAAGACCTCTGCTAATACAATGGCGAAACTTCAACGATTCAATGGAATGTGTTGCCTTGCGACACGAAAGATCTTTGATGAAGACTCAACTCTCCTCCCAGCACGAGTTTGCCGTTCTCTCAATGAAATAAAGATTCCCCGAGGATCCAATACAAAGAAATTGATTATTGATTGGGTCTCCGCAAAGTATCCAAAAGATTTCACATACGAGTTGACGAGACACGGTAATCCAAAAAAAGGCACCGATGATAAGGCAGATGCTGTTGTTGTTGCTTTGGCGGGTTTGAAAAAATATAAAGAATCTATTTGACAAATCATTTGTGCTGTGTTATCTTATATACATCGAGGCACAACATGAACGAAAAAATCAAAATCATCAACAACATTCTTGGATCCTATCGCAAGCAGCGAGACGAGTACTTATACTCTTGTCCTTTCTGCGAGGACACAAAAGGAAAGAAAAAACTTTCTGTTAATTACGCAAAGAACTACGCAAAGTGTTGGAAATGCGATTTTAGAACCAAGAACATTTACCGAATCGTCCGTCGCTTTGGAACCTACGATCAACGACAAAAGTGGCTCCAACTTGACGGACGACTTGATCTTTCCGAATTTGATAAGTTCTTCGCCGAAATCAACGAGAAAGAAATAAAGCAAACCATCTCTCTCCCAGATGAGTTTGTTTCGCTTTGCAATAAAAACCTCCCAATGTCCTCGGCTAAAGCACTTGACTACTTAAAGTCCCGAGGAATAACAAAAAAACAAATCCTTGATTGGAAAATTGGCTATGCAACAGGAGGCAAGTATGGAGGCCGAATTATTATCCCCAGTTTTAATTGGGACGGCAATTGCAATTATTATATTGCTCGTTCTTTTGTGGGACATCAAAGACGATATCTAAACCCTCCCGTTGGACGGGATATTGTCTTTAACGAACTATTTATTGATTGGGACGAAGATGTCGTTCTCGTTGAAGGGGTATTTGATGCAATCGTTGCTGGCTCCAATTCTATTCCTATTTTGGGTTCTACTTTGCGTGAAAATTCACGATTATTTCAACAAATTGTAATGAACGACACGCCGGTATACATTGCCCTAGACAAAGACGCGGAGACCAAAAGAAACTGGATTATCAAGTCCTTTTTGAGGTATGACATCGAATTATATGTTATTGATACATCGGGCTGCGAAGATATCGGCTCAATGTCCAAAGAAGAGTTCGCTCTTCGAAAATCCCAAGCACAACCTGCTGATCTTGACGAGATTATGATTTTTGATAAATTGAGAGCAATATGAATTTAGAACTTGGAGATCTGGTACAATTAAACCAACAACGATCCCTTTCCAATTGGTATATGCCTGAATTACCTATGCGAAGCATTGGTGTTGTGGTTAAAATTGATGGCAATACCATTGATGTTTACTGGATTGCAAAGAAAAGAGTATCAACAATCCCTAGAACTTTATTAATAAAAGTACTTGACAAAAAAGATTAAACAGGTTATATTATAAACACTCAAAAACAATAAGGAGACTTAAATGAGTATTATGTTATTTAGCATGCTGTGGGCATGCTCTGGCGACAAATCTGAAGATTCCGCCGCTCCCGAAGACGACACTGTTGTCGCTGAACCTGCTGAAGAACCAGCAGACTCTGGATCAGAAGATTCGGGTTCAGAACCAGAAGACACGGCCACCGAGCCTGAAGATACTGCTTCTGAACCACAAGATACAGCACAAGACTCTGGAGGTGAATAATGAGTATGCTTTTATCCTTTCTAATTGCTTGCGGTGGCGACACTGCTGAAACCACCGAGGTTGTTGAAACGACCGCAACGGTGACCGAAGAAGGAGTCGAAGTTGTAGAAACAACAACAACCGAGACAACGACGACGGAAGAAGTCACGACGGATAATCCGACGACGACTGAAACAACTGAAAATACAGAAACTACGAACGATAACGAGTAGTTTATAGGGTTAGCGGCTCCCTCCAAAAGCCGCTTTTCTTTTATGGAGGACAAATGATATTATTTTTATTTCTTGCTTGCGAGAAACCAGATTGCCTTGAATTGCAAGAGCCATCACCAGCCGAACAATGGAATGTTGAACAGATGCACGGTGGCGATGATGATTTAGATTCAGGTGAACCATTAGATACTGCTTACGATACCGGAGGTGAATGATGGATTATATAGCAGACGGCGATTTCGCCAACAAGACGAGCCAAGGAATTGTGCTCGTTGATTTTTATGCGACATGGTGTATGCCGTGTTTACGAATGCAAAAGCAAATAGAAGACTTTGCTTCAAATAACTCAAATGTATCAGTTTATAAGTACGATGTTGATCGTGGAGTTAAGATTTGGAATGAGATCAAGCAAAAGCACAATGTTCGATCCATTCCTTTCGTTGTGGTTTACAAAGACGGACAGGCTGTTGCAGCCGAGGTTGGTTATAAATCTTCAGAAGAATTACAAAAAATACTTGACAACATTATCTAAACGTGATACAATAATATAAAAGGAGGGCTCATGCTCATTGCACACATTTCAGACACACACATTAGAAACCTTAAATATCACTACGAATACCGTCAGGCATTCGAGGATCTTTACGATAAGTTACGAGATCAACGTCCGGACATTATCGTTCATACAGGTGATATCGCACACACCAAAACCCAACTATCACCAGAATACTTTGAGATGACATCTAATTTTTTATCTAAACTAGCAGATATAGCACCAACAATAATCATTGCTGGTAATCATGATGGAAATCTCAAAAATCCAGAACGACAAGATGCTATTACTCCAATCATAGATGCTCTGCAAAATCCAAATTTGATTTTTCTAAAGGATTCTGGTGAATATAGGTTTTCGGATGAAGTTACCTTCAATGTTCTCTCGGTGTTTGATCGAGACAATTGGAGAGAGCCCTCCGACCCTTCGAAGATAAATGTTGCTCTTTATCACGGCTCAATCTCCGGTTGCGAGACAGGCCAAGGCTTTACGATTCAGCAAGGCGATGATACAGCCTCAATCTTTGGTGGATTTGACTTTGCTATGCTTGGGGATATCCATAAGCGACAGCAAATGGATACCGAGGGCCGTGTGTGGTATGCTGGTTCAACTGTCCAACAAAACTTTGGAGAATCTCTTCGCAAAGGCTATCTTCTTTGGAATATTAATTCAAAAGACGATTGGACGGTCGAGTTCCATGCTTTGCATAATCCTCGACCTTTTGTTACGATTTATCTTGATCAGAGTGGCGATCTCCCAGAGACCCACGTTCCTCGCAATGCTTATCTTCGCATTGTATCTCAATATGATTTGCCTTTAACCAAACTCCGTCAAGCCGTTGACGCAGCAGAGGTTAAGTGGCGACCGTTCTCAACGACATATGTCAACAAAGGAACAAAAGATTCAAAGTCAAGCCGAAGCATGATTGCCGATGGTCGCTTTGATAATCTTCGAGATATCAAGGTTCAAGAAGAACTTATTGAAGAATATCTCGCCGGTAAAGAACTTGACGATGGTGTTATGGAGAAAGTTCTTGAGCATAATCGTCACTACAATCGTAAAGCCGAGGAACAAGAAGAGGTCTCAAGAAATGTTATTTGGTCTATTAAAGAAATGCAATGGAACAATCTCTTCAATTATGGCGAGAACAACACATTAAACTTTGAGAACCTCAATGGAATTGTGGGCATCTTTGGTAAAAACTATTCAGGGAAGTCATCAATTATCGACTCTGCTCTTTATAGCATATTCAACACCACCTCGAAAGGTGAACGGAAAAACATTCACATTCTTAACCAAAATAAGACAAAAGCCCTAGGTCGTGTTGATATCCAAATCGGTGAGAATACTTACCGGATTACAAGAACACTGGACAAAAATGTTTCCAGTTCTGGTAATGTAACCGCCAAGGTTGATCTTGACTTTGCTGTGTTTGATGGACAAGACTGGCAGTCTCTTAATGGAACAACCAGAAACGAGACAGACGCTAATATCAGAAAGCACTTTGGAACAATCGAAGATTTCTTTTTGACCTCGATGGCTTCTCAAATGGACTCTTTGTCCTTTGTCAAAGAAGGCTCAACGAAACGCAAAGAGATTCTTGCCAAGTTTCTTGACCTCGACCTTTTCGATGCAAAGTTCAAACTTGCAAAGAAAGATCTCGCAGAGCAAAAGTCCGTTATCAAGCATCTTCGCTCAATGAATTGGGATCTCGAGATTGCAAAGAAGCAAGATGTTCTTGATGATATTGATATTGATATCAAAGAGAATATATCTCGTTGTCGTGAGATCGAAGTTGAACTCAAAGGCATCACTGCGCAACTTGCGGAGATCAATGATTCAATCGATGCAATTCCAGCGGAGATTATTGATATCGCCTCCGTTAATAAAGCCATTGAGCAAAAGCATAAATCAACGGCATCACTAACCTCTAAAAATGCTTCGTTAGAGGTGAAAATTGTTAATAATAAGCGAACTTTAGAACAAGTCGTTGAGTTCATTGAGTCATTTGACCTTAATGTGTTATTAGAACAAAAACAAGAGCATAATCGGCTCTCGTTGCTCAAATCTTCAAATTCTGCTGATGTTCGTGGACTATCAACCACAATTTCAAATGAGAAGAAGAAAATCAAATTGCTTGACGGAATTCCGTGCGGAGATCAGTTTCCAAAATGCAAATTCATTGCTGATGCTGTGATTTCTCGTGACGGCATTGAGTCTCTCAACGAACGAATGACAAACCTTCGCTTAACGGTCGATAACATTGAAGCACAACTGTCCGAGTTATCAATCGAGGATATTGAAACAAAAATCAAATCTTATGAAACAATTGTTGCAAGACGAGACAATATTCAAACTGAAATTGAGCGAGATTCATTTCAATTGGAGAACAATAAAAAGCAAATCCAATTAAATGATGCTATGCTTGAAACTCTTCTTGCAACCCAGGCCGTTTATGAAGAGAATAAAGAAGCAATTGAGAACAAAGAACTATATATCTCAAAACGAGATAATTATGCTGACTTGCAAGTAAACCTTCAGAAAGAACAGAAGAAATGCGAAAAGCAACTTCAAGAGTTCTATATTGAGAAAGGCTCCACTCAACAAGCAATCGTTGGCTTCCAAGAGCAAAAGCAACAACTCGAGGACAAAGAAAGAGAATTTATTGCTCACGATTTATTTCTTCAATGCATGCATCCCAATGGTATTGCTTACAATGTTATTCGTCAAATGTTGCCGATTATCAACGAAGAAATAGCCAAAGTGCTTACATCTATTGTTGACTTCGAGGTCTTCTTCACAGATAACGGAAAGGCTCTTGATATTATGCTTAAGCATCCAAAATACGATGCTCGACCACTATCAATGGGCTCGGGCGCCGAGAAGACTTTATCAGCGATGGCTATCCGTCTTGCTTTGATTTCGATAACGAATTTACCCAAAAGCGAACTATTTATATTAGACGAACCTGCTACTGCTTTGGATCAAGAGCATATGGATGGATTTGTGAAGATGCTCGAGATGATTAAATCTCAATTCAAGACTGTCTTGCTTATCTCGCACCTTGATTCTCTTAAAGATTGCGCTGACATCACAATCGATATCCAAAAGCAAAACGGCTATGCAAAAGTAAACTGCTAAAAGCCATTATAAAGCCTAATTAGTGTAAAAGCCAATTAGGCTTTTCTTTTGGCCAATATTATGAAGATTAGAATTGTTAAAAAATTAAGTGAAAAATATACACACTCTCCAACGTCCGCCCAATCTCTAGAAGATTTATTCAAAAACTTGGGTGTAATTGAGAGGGATATAGATGGTTTAGATAATATACCAGAAACTTCTAAAATATTATCTAACTTATTTAATAGCGATCTTATGTTCTACGATCTAGAGACAACTGGGCTTTCTAGAAAAGACCTTGATGAAAACGGTGATATGATTCACCAAATTGCTGTTTTAGTCTACAATTCTACACAAGATTTTAGCACCATTGACGCCAAAAATCCTGATGCTGCTTACGTGGCCAAGGCAGAAATACCCAAAGAACTAGAAGATAGGACACAACAAATAAATGCTTTAAGAGGAAATTTCCTTTCAAATTATATTGAACAGCCCGGTCTATTTCAAAAAGACAAATTGTTTTTTGAAGACCAAGAAAAACTTTTAAATAATGGAATGTTTTCAAACGATCCTGATAAAAAAGCAAATGGATATTCGCCCGAAGAAGTCATGGGGTTATTTTATTACATGTTTAGTAATAAAAGACCAAGAAAAAATGGAACATATACTAATAGCAAATCTCAAATATTTCCATTTATTATGCTCTATGCAAAACAAAATGTATCAATTTTTATCAACAATGATTTAGAAATAGAAAAAGATGCACCAGAAATAAAAAG
>Ga0255763_1000733_pt1 | contig 35797 bp, 57 predicted proteins | sample 041ome_2_FD_179963 | JGI IMG/M metagenome (GOLD analysis project Ga0255763, IMG submission 179963) | Coastal salt marsh microbial communities from the Groves Creek Marsh, Skidaway Island, Georgia - 041406US metaG (version 2) | ecosystem: Environmental > Aquatic > Marine > Intertidal zone > Salt...
CTTCCTGTTTGACGCACTGGATCAGAGTATGGACAATCTCATCAGGCAGGCACGAACTGATCTGGATCGTAAGCAGACCAATCCCAAGTTGGGGTTTGATGCTGAGACAGGCGTGACCATATTGAATCAGGATCCCAGATGGATTTACATCAGGGAGGGTGCTTCAGGCAACTATGTAAGGATGGAACTGCAACAGGGTTACAACTACTCTATAGACCACAACCAGAACGGCAACGAGATAATAGGATTCGAGATCAACCCAGACGGTGGATCCATCAACAACAACATAACCATAAACCAACAGAACTAATGTTTGAGAGATTTTTATATAGACTGGTGTACATATTGTTTGGCTTGGTGCTGTGGATGGCCCTGACGTCAAAAGCGGAAGCGGATTCGGTATTGGTGCTACACCAGAACTACGGTGGTGCTCATACAAATATAGGAAGTAGATTATTTACTGAAGGACATACTATTACCTATTCAACAGGAGGTGTGCCCACAGATGTCAGCAGTTATCAACAGATATGGGATTTAAGATATAACAACACATATGCGGCATCAGAAGTCACTGTATTGGACAACTTCGTGAAGAATGGTGGCTTCCTGATGATGAACGGTGAGAACTCTGGTTTCGCTTCTAGGAACAATGCCATCGCTACTGTGGTCAGCACAGCAGGTGGTGGCACACTAACTTTTGGATCTGGCTCCAATTCCTACACCGTGATCAACACAGCATTCTCCGATGACACAGGCACGGTCACAGGTGCGGCTGGTAGTAGTCTGTCCAACTCACAGGGTCAGTATGTGTTTAAAACCAGCGGAGGTGTGATAGGTGGTATGATATGGCAGTCAGCGGATCTGGGATCAGGATACACAGGTGCTATATTTGTAACGGCTGATATAAATTTGTGGGATAGTACATATGGTACATACATTTTAAAAGTCTACATCACAGATGACATCCTGGATATGGAAACCGCAGGCACTTTATATGGTTCAGCATCCGCACCCACATATTCATCGGCACCAACTGCCGCACAGTTACAATCAAGAACTGACGCCAGGAACATCACACCCAACGGCAATGAGATCTACATCACACAGTCAGGCAACAATCTGGATCTGGACATTGTGCAATACGACAACGATCAGTTGGTGGCTGGCACAGGATCAACCAGTTCAAATTTAACAGACGCCACGATCACGGGAGATGACAACACCGTGGCAATCACGCAGGGAAATTCAGCGGGATCATTCAGTGACAACAACGTCACACTGTTGGACATCAACGGCACCAATAACTCAGTCACAGTGAGACAGGGTGACAATGTGGATGACGCGGGTGGGCATCGCAGTTCAACCAACGTGGTAGGCAACTACAACACCTTAGGTATTCTACAGGAGAACGATGGTGGTATAGGCTCTTCGGGACACTACATGGAGATAGATATCGCAGGCAACTCAAACACTGCTTATGCTGATCAAAAGGACGATGGTGACAAGATGCTGTTCCTGGACGTGAATGGAGCCAGCAACACTGTGGATATCCTACAACAGGGCACGGGAGAACACTTCTTAGATGTTACTGTGGGCAGTAATCAAACTGTGGACATCAATCAGGATGGTTCTGGATCGCACTCTGCCACCATTGATATGTCAGGCTATTCTGCCACGCTGGATCTGGATCAAACAGGCTCCACTGATCAAACATATTCTCTCAATCAGATCTGTACCAATGCCAACGGTTGCGGTACCACCACAGTGAATCAGAATTAAGCACTCATTTAAAATAAATACACACATAATGATTAAACAGTTTTTCATCATACTGCTCTTCACCACAGGCGTTTGGGCCAACGATATCTATATGCAACAAACTCCAGAAAATCCTCAAGCAGACAAGCCAGCATTTATAGAAGAAAAACCTGTAACTTCTGAAAAAGAATTGATATCGCCTCCACAAAAAGAATTTTGTTCTGTAATAGCAGGGTGTTATGAAGCTCAGTAAATTTTTCACACATTGGATATTCAGCATTGTTATATTAGCAGTCATAATGTTATGGGGTTATTCTGATCCTTTTGTAAAACAAACAGCCAGACTGAAATCTTTTGATCTTGTGCAAAAATATGACGTACCCACACTGTCGCAAGACATAGCCATTGTGGAGATAGATGAGAAGTCTATATCACAATACGGACAGTGGCCTTGGAAGCGAGATGTGATAGCAGACATCATATGGAGACTGCGTGAAGCAGGTGCAGGAGTTATTGTGTTGCCCATACTGTTTTCAGAAGAAGACAGATTGGGTGGAGATGATGCTTTGGTTCAAGCAATCAAAGACAACGGTGTGGTCATAGCACAGGTAGGAACCACACAAACAAATAAAAATGCTGTGCCGAGAGGTGTTGCTAAAATAGGTGATCCTATGCCTTGGCTGTTTGAATGGCCAGGTATGTTGGGACCAATAGAAACACTAGGTAACACAGCCGCAGGAGTGGGAGTGTTGAACACAGCACCTGAGATTGATGGTGTTGTGAGAAGACTGCCACTGTTGATGCGAGTGGACACAGAAACATATCCCAGCATAGCCATAGAAACAATTCGTGTGGCAGTGGGAGATCCAAGTTACCAGGTTAAAACAGGTGAAGGTGGAATCATAGCACTGCGAGTTCCTCAATACAAAACTATTCAAACAGATGCCAATGCTCGTATATGGTTGCGTTGGAACAAAGAATTCATAACAGTCAGTGCCGTAGACAATTTCAAATCACTGCAAGGTAAAACAGTGATTATAGGAATCACAGCAGAAGGATTGGGCAGTGTGATTGCCACACCCAACGGAGAGAAGTATGCTCATATGTTGCCAGCCACAGCATTACAAACCATCATCAATGGTGACAACATTGTGCGTTTTGATTATGCAACATTTGTTGAGTATGTGGGCACAGCATTAATTGCCTTGATATTAATTTTTGCGGCGGCTTATGCACCTTATTGGTTGATTGGTGGCTTGTTGGTTTTGTTGTACACCAGTTCTGCTTATGGCAGTTACTTTGCTTTCACAAGACATCTTCAACTGTGGGACGTCAGTTGGTTATGGTTGGTCACAATCATAGTGAGTTTCCATGCTGTGTTCAATAGGTTTGTGATAGAGTTCTTTCAAAAGCAACAGATTAAGAAACAGTTTGGAGGATATGCTTCACCAACTGTGGTTGAGATGTTACAGAAAAATCCTGCTCTAATCAAACAAGGTGTTAAAAAAGAAGTTTCAATATGCTTCTCGGATCTCAGAGGATTCACTCCATTGGGAGAATCATTTGGTGATGATGTAAAAGGTTTGACCGAAATAATGAATGGTTACATGGATGCTATCACACAACCTGTATTGGATGCTAATGGTATGATCATAAAGTATATCGGTGATGCTTCCATGCACATTCACAATGCTCCTATTGATGATGAAAATCATCCACGCACAGCAGTTCAAACAGGTTTGAATATGTTAAAAGCAGTGAAAGAATTTAATAAAAAAATAACATCACAAGGAAGACCTCCAATTGGCATGGGTGCTGGTATCAATACAGGCTTGGGATATATCGGAGAGATGGGTAGCACACAACGACATTCATATGATGTGTTGGGTGATGCTGTGTCCACCACAGCCAGACTGGAGTCACAGTGTAAGAATTATGGAGTGCTGTTGATAGTTGGACCTGAAACAGTGCGAAGAACTGAAAATGATTTCTTATATTTAAAACTGGATGATTTGGCTGTGAAAGGTAAAACAGTGGGATTAGAAATTTACACAGTGTTGGATCTTAACAAAAACAATTACTCAGCAGAAATTAAAAAACACAATCAGATGCATGAGCTGTATAGAAAACAAGAATTTAAAAAAGCCATTTCTAAATGTAAACTGTTGAAAGAAGACTTTAAAGGTCAAATGAAAGGTTATTATGATATGTGGATTGAAAGATGTGAATTCATGATGACCCAACAACTTCCGAAAGATTGGGATGGCATTTTTAGAGCTACCACAAAATAGTTATTTTTTCTTTTTATTCGATTTTTCTTTTTGTTCAAGAATCATGTTTAACTTTTGAGTTAAACGTATCATGTCATTGTCCAACATTCTCACCCTGTCTATCAGTGCAATCAGTGTTTTGTTGGCTTCACCCAGCACAGGTTTGATTTCTTTGGTTACCCATGTCCACACATAGTAAACAAAGTATCCTAAACCAAATGCGGCAATGATTGGAAATCCAAATTCTTTAATTGCTGTTGCCAGTTCTACTGTCATTAGTCTTTCCTTGCGTCTTCTTTGCCTTCGTTAGCGGCAATGCGATCCACATTGGGTTTGACACCTGTCACGTGTGACAACAACGCATCTATTTTGATCAAGTCGTTGTTCATGGTCTGAACTCTGTTGTCCAGTGCTTGAATGATATTCTTAAGACCATTCACCGATCCTGTCACAGTTGCCAATATGAATTTTAAGATGATGAATATGAATATACCAGATGCCACAGCACCTGCTATTGGAAAACCTACATCTGCTACAAATTGTAAAAAGTTCATTATGTAGGTATTTATCTACTATTAGAATACTAAAGACAGCATCCAAACTAATGTGAGAGTGGGTACTGTACACATCAGTATCAAAGTCTTGTTCTTCTTCCATTTTGATTTGATGGTAGATTTAGACTTTTTGGTAATACCGTATGTGATTGTTTTCCATTCACAATGATTATAAGGCCACATATTTTTCTTTCTTTTGTACACTTTGGGCCCATAGTCGAAACTATTAGGCCCAAAGGTTGTGTGTTGCTGATTACTTCTTGCTTACGCCGTTGAAGAATGCTTCAGTAAATTTCTGTACATTCTGTTGGTATGCTTTGAAGTTTTCTTGAATTGATTCAGGTTTGATTGATTCCTGAACTTTTTCATTGAACTTCTTCACATTTTCCATAAGCATCTGAGTGTTTTCACCAATTGAAGCACCGTTCGTTACGAACTCATTGAACTTTTGTGCAGTTGCAATGATGTCTTCTGGTGTGATTGAAGGATACTTAAATTCAGTAACCACTTGATCACCTTCTTTTCTTACAGATTGTTCGTACTCGTTGTACTTGATTGAGTAATTGAACTCGGCGATTGATTTCGCTAGTCCTAATAGATCGGCTCTTATTTCGTAGCCATTTCTTGTGTTGTTTGCCATTGTCTTTCTCCTTTGTTTGTGTGTTTGTGTGTCGTTATATTAACAATGTGCTAGTAATATAACATGATTATTTATGTTTGTCAACCAGCAAAATGTATATTATAGGGTTCAATAATAACGATTGACAACCAAAAACAAGTGTGTTAAACTATGAACACTTACTTTATATTCGTGGACATAACGGTAAATAGTTAAAAGCAGGGTAGTACATATGAAAAAACGTACCAGAAGTATATTAGATGAGTTGAGAAACATTGGTAGAATCAATGATACCGAAGCCTTTATCGAAACAACAGGCTCCAATATTATTGAAAGTGCTGTCAACTTGCTCAACACCATTAGAGAGAATTATCCTGAAGAACAGGCAGTGGAGTTAGAAAGACGTTTTTTAAATTCTATCCGTAACAAAGAAGCAAAAAAGTTTCAAGTTGGTGTCAAAAAAATAATTGAAAGTAAAAAGTCAAATGATGATTCTTAAAGAAGGTGGCAATGTTTTTAAAGATCCTAATGGACAATTAGCCACTCAAAGAATCAATCAAGCAGATGTGGCTCCCACACTAGCCTGGTTGGAAAAAATTGTTGGTTTAGACCTACAAGGCAACACACTGGGCACAACAGGCAAGGCTCCCACATCAGGAGATTTAGATGTTGCCATAGATCAATCAAAAACTTCAAAAGATCAATTGGCAGACAAATTGAGTCAGTGGGCGATACAGAACAAACAAGATCCTAAACAATGGGTGGCAAAGAGCGGTATATCTGTACACTTCAAAACTCCTATCAGAGGCAGTGCTAAGAATGGCTTTGTACAAACTGATTTGATGTTTGGCGATCCAGACTGGATGCGTTGGAGTTTGCAAGGTGGTGAAGTAGGTTCAGACTACAAAGGTGCAGACAGACACGTGATGATTGCTTCTATAGCCAAACCTCAAGGTTATAAATGGAGTCATAAATCAGGATTGTTGAATAGAGAGACCAACGAACCTATCACAAAAGATCCTAACAAAATTGCTGAATTACTTTTAGGCAAAGGAGCAACTGCCAATGATTTAAACAGCGTGGAAACTATTCATAAAAAAATTAAAAGCAGAAGCGACTATGATAAGTTAGTGGCAGATGTGAAAGACTCATTTGCCAAAGTAGGTAAAACATTACCTGAGAGTGCTGGACCAATTGCTTGGTTTAGAGCCATGGCAAATAACATTAAAATATGAGATTAGTTGAATTTAAAGAAATAGACAAGAAAAATCTAGCACTGAAAGAATCTAGAATACAACACGCAGAAGATTTAATTTTCTGGGAAGGTTCTAAAGGTGTTGCTAGAGCAATTCAACAACTGGAACAATTAAGCAAAAGCACACAATCACTCACAATCAAATGGGACGGATCACCTGCTGTGGTGTTTGGTAGAAATCCTAATGGTGAATTTATTTTTACAGACAAAGCAGGCTTTGTGGCAAAAAGTTATGATGGTAGAGCAACCAATCCAGAAGACTTGAAAGGTGCTATCATGCAGAGAGGTAAAGATCCTACCAAACGAAAAGCACAGGCTCAATATGCTTCTAAGATGGCTTCTGTGTTTGACACCGTGGCTAAGGCAGTGCCAGAAAACTTTCAAGGATACTTTGTGGGAGATATGTTGTATTTTTCAACTCCTAAGAAAGCAGGCAATCAATTTGTGTTCAAACCCAATGTGGTTGAATACAGAGTGGATGCGAACAGTGAACTGGGACAAAAGATAGCACAAAGCAAAGTGGGTGTAGTAATACATCACACCATGAGTGAAGCAGGCAAAGTGTTGCCTATAAAAGATTTAGAAATGATACAGGGAGATGTGTTGGCAATACCTCCAACCACTGTGAACAAAAAACAACCAATTCAAGTCAAAGGATTGGATCAACTCAAATCGTTGGTCAGCAATAGTGGAGCAGAAATAGATGTACTATTGAATAAAAATAAATTAGCACAAATGAAATTAACAGATTTACCCAACATACTCTACACTTATACCAACAGCAAAGTGGATACAGGATTAACTAGACTGGGAGAAGACTTTATCAAGTGGCTTCAAAGCAGTTCAGTGTCTGCTCCTAAAAAAGCAAAGATCACAGAATATGTGAAAGGTAATATAAAAGCATTCAGCAAACTTTGGATTTTAGTTGGCGGGATAATGAAAGTAAAAGACAGCATAATCAATCAGTTGGATCGATCACAAGGAGATATTAGTGCTACAATAAATGGAAAACCTGGCGGAGAAGGCTATGTGTTGGGTTCACCAGAAGGCAATATCAAATTGGTCAACAGATCCGGCTTCACCAAAGCCAACAGAGCGATAAATAGATAAGGAGAACACAATGAAAGCAAAAGAATTTATTAAAGAGTTTAGAGACATAGATCCAGCAGATGATCCAAATTTTGGTATGGACAAAGAATTCAAGCAGGATTCTGTGTTCAATCAATTGGGCAAGATATTAGACAGCAGAGGAAATCCAAATCCGTTAGACACAGTTGTGACTGATGATGGTAAAAAGTTCAAAGTGAATTTTCAACAAGCCACAGTGTTAAGAAGATTGTTGACTGCACCAAGTGTAAAACCTCAAATTAAGTCACAGTTCACAAAAGACTTACAACAGAGTGCTACTCTTGAAAAATATTTACAAGCAGATGACATGGTAGAGCTGTTTCTTTCTACGTATAATCCAGAAAAAACAGAACCTAGTCCATACACCAAATACGACGACTAACCATAGGATTTGTCAGATTTAGATATGACAAAACAAACTCAAGATACAGAAGCAACAATGGACTTTGTCAGTTCACTTTTTGAAGCACGTATGACTCGTGATTCAAGCGATCAGAAAGTGTTAACTTACACAGACTGTTCTGAAAGATTGTATCTAACACTTTTGATTTTACAACTGTTGAATCAATATCCTACATACAGACAGTTGGCTTCCAAATATGCTAGAGACACCAAACACAGCAATTACGATAGATTTAGAATGTATTCTACTGATCTATACAACTTTGTGTATTTTGTAACAGGCAACGAAGAAGCATTGAACAAATTGAAAGATCCTGAAAGTGCCAAAGCGATGCGTAAGAAAAGTTCTTTTCCTACAATGGCTTTCAATAGATATTTGATGGCTTTACAACAAGGATTAATTGCTCCCAGTATCATGCAGGTGTTTCTTAACATTGAAAATGGTTTAAGAATCAGTAACACAGACTACAAAAATATTAGACGAAATGTGTTTTTGTTTAACTCAATCACAGAACGTGAGAAACAAAATTTAGTCACAAGATTATTACACGCGGCAAGAGCCAAATTGAGAAGTTCAGACATTATAGAATATCTTGAAAAATTAGCCTCTGATAGGAATCTTGAAACTGGTAGAGTTGATGATAGAGAACCAACAATCAGTATTCCTGATATTAGTACACAAGGTAGAGATTTAGCCATGTATAGATATATTGTGGGAGGGTCTAATCTTGTAGCAACCAAACGTTTTATTGACCTAGCATTGAACGGTAAATCCATTCCAGGTAGTTTGGTACAAGCATACCTACCAGCAATTAAAATGATAGACGATATTGTGAAAGCAGGGCCATCTTTTGTTAGTGTGCTCAAGGCATTACAATCTAGAGCTCAAAAGAGCCGAAAATAATATAGTAGCACACAAATCTTACCAAAAATCGCTAAATATCTTTAACCAATCCACTGAGCGTGGATGGCCATTAAAAAAGAGAAAAAAGGAGAAAAACAATGGCAAGTAGATCAAACCCAGCAACTACTAAAGCAGGTAACGGATTAGGTCCAGTTACTAGAATCGTAACAGTAGTAAACTCTGGTCAAACTCAAGAAGAGTTAGACACAGCAATCAGAAACCTACAAAACGGTGTTACAATATCTAGCGTATTTTACCCAGGCGCAACAGTAGCCGGTATGACTGCGTTAGCAGACACTGTACACGTTGCATTACAAGGTGGAGTTGCTCCAGAAGGAACAGCATCATCTTACGCTACAGACACAACTGTAACAGTAATAGCAACTTTTGACCAAGCGTAATCGTTAGGTTAGAACGAACACGAAAAGAGCGTTCAGGAAACTGGACGCTCTTTTTTTATGACATATAAGTAAATGTGCTAGGAACAACAGCACATGAGATACAAAATATTATCACTGTTAGATATCACAAAGACAATGGCAAGGCGTAATCGTTCAGAAGACGATAAGTCTATCGATCAATATGCCAACTACATGACATTTGAAAACTCATTACAATTGAGATCCAACGTTAGTATCATAGCAGGACCCACAGTAGAAAAAATAGACATCAGCAACTTGAAGTTTGGTGACAATTACAAAGGAGAACACAATGTCTGGACTGTGTTGATAGAACCAGATTTTCCTGATGCTGTGAAGCAAGAATATTTTGAAGAGGACTTGGATTTAATTCCCATGCTGACTGGTCTGGATGAAACTATCAACATAAAAACCGGTGTGTATAGAACCACAGATAGCGATTACACCAACTTGATATTCATTAAACAGATAGATAATTAGTTCACAGCAGATATAAATAATAGTGTTAGGCGCAAATAGGCATAATACAAGGCATCTTCCAAGAGAAATACAACTGATAAACTAAACGGAAGAAAGAGAAAAATGGCGACCGACTTAGAAAAAACAAATCTAGAAGCACACGTTGATTTGTGCGAACAGAGATATAAGAACCTTGAAACTCGTTTGACAAAAATTGAGTCCAAGGTAGAAGACATCCACGAAGACATTCAAAACGGCAATAAGAGTATGGTCAAAGTGATCATTGGTGCAACAGGAACTATTGTTGCTGGTCTATTATCCACTATTGTTGTGTTGCTATTAAAATTCCCAGGTTAATACAAACACCCCCCACAACTGCTAAATATCAATACAGATTAGGTATAGGTATGAAAATTACAGAAATTGTTGCAGAATCAGTAGTTCAAGTTTGGTCACGTACCAAAGGCGGACAAATGGTGCGTAAGTACAGATGCACAGCAGGTCCACGTAAAGGGCGTATTGTGAGTGCACCAGGAGTGTGTACTCAACCAAAAAGATTGGGTTCTGTGATGGCAATTAAAAAAGCCAAAGCACGTCGTGGTTCAACAATGAAAATCAAACGTGCCTTTACAAAGAAAACTTCTGCTCCTAGTGTTAGACTAGGCAGATTGAATAAACAAAGAGCAGGCAGAAATGCACCACCTAGAAGATCAAGCATGAGACACAGAGGTGCTTACAAAAGAAAACCGATAAGAGCATGAAGATAAGAGAAATTACAGAAACACCGTACCTACAAAAAACATTGAGTCAGATATCTCAACAGGTAAAAACAGGTGCACCAGTACCTCCAAACAAACTGCCTAGAGGTCCAGTAAAGTCGGCACAGATCAAAGCACCCATAAATCAAATGAACAAACAAGCAGATCAAAAACTGATGAAACCTGGAACCACATTGCCAATGCCAACAGGTCCAAACAAAGAAACAGATTATCAAGTGGATCAAGTGAAAGGTGATCAAGTAACAATGAAAACCAAAAGACCCACTCAACAAGCACCACAATCAATCACAGTGAATAAAAAAGATTTAAATCCTGTGATCACTAATCTACAACGTAGACAAAAAGCACAAACATCACAATGAAGATAAACGAACTTGTACAAGATTTTGTTATTCAAACCTCTAACGAAGAGAAAGCATTGTTAGGGAAACTAAAAGAAATAAAAAGACTAGACTCTTTTCTTGAAAGAGAACAAGAAGTGATAAGAAATCTAGTTCATAAAAGTCTAGTGCGTCGTATTGAACAAGACGGCAAAACATTGGTGGTGTTAAATGGATCTGCAAAAATTATCTGATCAACTTAAAAAATTCATAGACGAACAAGCAGAACGTATGTGTATGCCTATTCAACACGGCAACAGTGTGCGTATTAAAAACTATGTGGTTCGTAAAAACAATCATGGATTCTTGCTGTATGATATTAAACAGCACAAACAGGTAGCAACCACATTTACCAAAACTGCGGCATTGGCTATGGCACGTCAAATGTCCCAAAACAATAAAAGTAGTTTACGCATTATAGGTATAACAGACGATGAAATACAGCACAAATACAATGAATGCGTATTCTACAAGCATACAATAGCCAGAACTGAGGACGATACTAGACGTGAAACGGCTAAAATACGTTACGATATAGTTTGGGAAGACTTGTTAAGGTTAAGAGACTCCTTGGACAACTACATATTTGATAAATAAATTAGCGAAGGAACATATAGATGAAAATAGAGCAATTTAGACACCAAACAACCACAGAACAGTTAAACGATAGACTGGCTAAAGTGTTTGGATCAGCAATTAAACTGGATCAATTCACTGATGAGCAATTAAAAAGTGCTCAGCAAACTGTGGTTCATAAGATTGCTAACATAGAACAAAATGAGTCCTTTGATGGTTTAAGCCATAACGAAGATTATCACAAACAAAAAATGTTTTTAGATGTAATTAATTCTGCTCTTGAAGACAGAGCCCATGAATCAAAATTACAAAATACTATAATGGTTCAAGCAGACGAATTAGTAGGCGATTATTTTGACCAGGACAAAGAAGCATTAAAAATGAATAAAAGTGCCGTAATTGCTGACATGAAGAAAAGACAGCAAACAGCAAAAGGTGACGAAGCCAATGCTATACATTATGCTATTCAAAAAGTTGAACATGATTTCGAAGATGATGGTTCAATGAAAGACAATCCATACGAAGGCAACGAATTTGCTCTAGCAGTAAACAAAGCCAAAGCGGCAGGTATGAAAAAAGGCGACAAATTTAAAGTTGGTGATAAAGAATACACATTGAAAGATTGTGAAGATATGTTAGAAACAATGAAAAAGAAAAAAATGAAAGAAGCAAAACCAGATTTCCTAGACATGGACAAAGATGGCGACAAAAAAGAACCAATGAAAAAAGCAATCAAAGATAAAGAAAAGAAAAAAATTAAAGAAGGCGCAGAAGAAAATGCCCAATTAGTAATGGCGGCTAAAGACATGGTTGACAAAGTTACAGGATGGATGGAAGACACAGCATCTATGCAAACAGAGTCAATGTTGGAATTAGCAGATGCTGTTAGAGATGAAATGGGTGCAGAACAATCAGAACAGTTTGTAAACACAGTTAAGCCAAGTTTAGAATCTTTATATACTTCATTAGAAGCAACAAGAGAAGCACTAACAGGTGGCGTAGCCGTCCTGACAGGCGAACAAGCACCAGATACAATTGGTGCGGATGCTGAAGAACCTGCTATGGAACCTTCAACTGATGACGATGCGGATACAGATATGCCAGATGTGGCAGATGACTTTGCCGCAAGCGAACCAGCATCAGGTGGTGAAGAACCAGCAGACAGAGGCAAAAGAGAATCATTCATAAGATTGTCTAGAAGACTTGCTGAAACACTTTCTACAAGATCAAAAAAAAAGGCTTAATTTCTGAGGCCTCTAACATCGATTTAATTCGTGTTCTGAGAAATTTGATCAGCAGTGCTGACTCACAAAATCAAAAAGCGTATTTGACTTTTGATGCTCTTAACAAAATTTTAACCAATGTTGGAGGCGTCAGTGTCAATCATGATGCTTTCAAATCTGCATACGATTCAAATCCAGCAATAAAAAAAATGATTAAGAACTTTGATAAGTCTGGTATCACACTGGACACAGATGCAGAATCACCTGATCTGCCTACCAAAAAAGGTGCTCGTGGATCCAGTCTATCCACCATGGCAAAGAGAGCAACCAAAAAACGCCAATAACACTTGACATTTCCGCTAACATACTATACAATTAGTATTTTGCTCAATGACATTAATAACAAACAAAATCGATTACAAAAAACTTTCACGCAGTTCTCAAAACGGAAAAAGAGTTTATCAGTGTCCGGATGGAAATGCTGTGGCAAGTGTTACCACAATATTAGATTCAACCAAAGACAAAACACATCTTATTGAATGGCGTAAAAGAGTGGGCGAACAAACTGCCACTCGTATCACAACAGAAGCGGCAGGCATAGGAACTCGTATGCACAAATACATTGAAGATTATATCGTCAAAGGTGCGTGGACATCACCAGGATCCAATCCGTATGCTCAACAGGCATTTGACATGGCTCAAATAGTTTACAAAAATGCACTGGTCGATGTGAATGAAATATGGGGATCAGAAGTCAGTTTGTACTTTCCTAAAATATATGCAGGCACCACAGACTGTGTGGGAGAATACAAAGGAGCACCGTGCATCATCGACTTCAAACAAACCAACAAACCCAAAAAGAAAGAATGGATTGAAGATTATTTTTTACAATTGGTTGCTTATGCTGAAGCACACAATGAAGTGTATGGTACAGATATTAAAGAAGGACACGTGTTTATGTGTGCTAGAAATTTGACATACCAACAATTTGACATCACACCAGCAAATTATAGCAAATACAAAGACGAATGGTGGCGTAGAGTAGAAGAATACTACATTAAACACGCAGTTTAAATATCAATATCAATTTACATCATATACAACGATAAATACTCACAGCAGGAGAAAAACATTGGCTATTGTATCGATATCAAGAATTCAAATACGCAGAGGTAGAAAGAACGCAGGTTCTGGATTACCACAACTTGCAGGTGGAGAACTGGGTTGGGCAGTAGATACACAAGAACTATACATAGGAAATGGTGCTGTATCAGAAGGTGCACCAGCAGTAGGCAATTCAAAAGTTTTAACTGAACACGACAACCTATTTGAACTGAGTGATCAATACACTTATCGTAATGGATCCAATGTTCAAACAGGAGCCACATCAGCAACACCTATCAGACGAAGTTTACAAGCAAGATTAGATGATGAAGTTAGTGTGCGTTCATTTGGAGCATCAGGTGACGGCACTGATCAAACAGCGGCATTACAAAGAGCAGTGGATCAATTATTTTTACCATGGAGCAGTTCAACAGATGCTGACAATTATAAAAAAAGAATTACATTAAAATTACACGCAGGTGTGTATTCAATTTCAAACAGTATCAAACTTCCACCTTATGCAAGTTTAATTGGTGATGGTAGTGAAAAAACTGTTATTAGACAAACAGGAGCGTTTCCTGTTTTTGAAACAGTAAATGGCGAGGGCATTGCGGCACAAACAACATCTATCAATCAAGCAACCAACATAAGATTATCTGGAATGACATTACAAAGTAATACAACTCATCCTGGATTAAAATTAGCAAGTTGTAAAAGAAGCAGTTTCACAGATATTCATGTGAAAGGTCCTTGGACACAATCAGGTGTAGGTTCTACTATTGTGGCAACTCAAGTGGGTATTTTATTACAAGCAACATCAACACCAGTTACATCACAAGACAATAATTTTGATCAAGTTTCTGTGACAGGATTTTCATATGCTGTATTAAGTGATCATGATGTTCAACACAATGTTTTTGAAAACAGTGTATTTGAAGGTTGTGGTTATGGTGTAGTATTTGGATTGAATACAGTATTAGGTCAGGTTGCTCAAGCCACAGGTCCAATTAATAACACAATCAGTGGTTCAAAATTTATAGATATTAATAGAAATGGTTTTTGGATTAAAGAAGGAAAAGGAAATATTAGTAAGAATAATAATTTTTCTAAAGTGGGTAATGATGCTGGATTGGAAACAGCACCAGTTTCAAGTGTAATTAAATTTGATAAGCCGAGCAACGTTTCTCATCATGACTTCTTTGCTAGAACAAGTCAATTGATTAGATCATTTGTTGGAAACGTTCCTTATGTAGCAGAAATAGAAGGAGAGTTTGCAGGAGAGTTTGCTTTCACTACAAATTTCACTATTGGACAATTAAATGCTTATTCTAATTTTATCAAGTTACCAGCAGACTCAAGTAAAACATTTCAAGTAGATTATCAATACAAAGCAACAGTAGATACAGGTATGAGAAAAGGCACACTCACAATTTTAATTGACAAAACAAATAACACCAGCCACATCAGTGACAGTTATGATCATCAAGGCACCAATGCTGATTTGTTAACATTCAAAGCACAACTAACAGATCAAAACGCAGATGCTAACTTTGAGACTCTTGTTATTACAGCAATTAATCCTGCTCCTGTTCAAGCAAGTGAATTAGCAGATGTCACACTCCAACTTAGAAATATCTCTTAAACCAAATATATTTTACGGAAATTATCAAGAACGTCTCAAGGACTGGCAACAAATTCGAAATATCATCAATGAGTTATCTGATCCTACAGATTATCTTGTAGAAGTTTTTAAATTGTGTCCAAGAACCAAAACTACAACTGATCCATATAAATCCGAAACTTGGTTAACAGGTTGGCAACTGATCGAAAGAAATGAGTATGATTTATTTGACATTTGTTTGTTATTAAGTTATACTATTATATTAACTGATAATTTTAAGAAAGAAAATGTTAAGATACATACAGTTTATAAAAAGGAATGTGATTCCAACAACCGTAAGTTTAGTTATATTATTGAAATGAAAAACAGTTTGATAGACGCATATAGTATGGCAAAATTAAACAATTTAGAGTTTGACAATAATTACATTCTGCATTATACTACCGACATACACAAAACGATAAATATTAAGAACTAATAGGGAATAAGAATAAGAATAGGAATACAATGGAATTGACTGCGTCTAAGGAACAAATCACAAATACTTCCACAATAAAAATTAAAAAAAGAGATGGTAGATTAGAGCCATTAGATATCGATAAAATTCATTTTGTCGTAGAAGAGGCTTGCGAAGGTTTAGCAGGCGTGTCTAGTTCACAAATAGAGATTAATGCCAACATTCAATTCTATGACGGCATGACAACAAAAGAAGTTCAACAAATTTTAGTAAGATCGGCGAATGATCTTATTTCATTGGATGCACCCAACTATCAGTTTGCCGCGGCAAGATTACTTTCGTATGATGTAAGAAAAGAAGCACATGGGCAATATGAATATTTGCCGTTGTTAAAGTTAATACTAAGAAATATTAAAGCCGGTGTATATGACAGAGGCATTGTAGAAAAATACAATAAGACTGAAATTAAAAAAATGAACACTTGGATCAAACGTGAAAGAGATTTAGATTTTACATACGCAGGATTGAGACAGGTGGTAGACAAGTATCTTGTTCAAGATAGATCATCAGGAGATTTATTTGAAACTCCTCAAGATATGTACATGATGATAGCGGCAACATTGTTTGCTGAATATCCTGCCAAAACAAGAATGAGTTATGTTAAAAAATATTACGATGCGATATCAACATTCAAAATTAATATTCCTACGCCGGTAATGGCAGGAGTAAGAACACCTATTAGACAATTTGCGTCATGTGTTTTAATAGATTCAGATGATACACTACCTTCAATTTTTTCAAGCGACATGGCAATTGGTTTATACGTTGCCAGACGTGCTGGTATAGGAATCAATGCAGGACGTATCAGAGGTATCAATGCTAAAATAAGAGGAGGAGAGGTTCAGCACACAGGAGTCATTCCGTTCCTTAAAAAATTCGAATCCACTGTGAGATGTTGTACACAGAATGGTGTGCGTGGTGGATCAGCAACTGTACACTTTCCAATATGGCACCAAGAGATTGAAGACATACTTGTATTAAAAAACAACAAAGGCACAGAAGACAACAGAGTGCGTAAGTTGGATTATTCTATTCAGATAACAAAACTGTTCTATGAAAGATTTATGAACGATGAAGACATCACTTTGTTTTCTCCACATGATGCACCTGGATTGTATGAGTCATTTGGCACAGACAAGTTTGATGCTTTATATAAAAAATATGAAAAAGATTCATCAATCAAAAAGAAAACAATTCCAGCACAGGAACTGTTCAGCGACCTTTTAAAAGAAAGAGCAGAAACAGGACGTATCTACATAATGAATTTGGATCATTGTAACTCACACTCATCATTCAAAGATAAAGTTAATATGTCAAATCTTTGTCAAGAGATCACACTGCCTACAACACCTATCAGTTCAATAGATGACTCACAAGGCGAAATAGCATTGTGTATATTGAGTGCTATCAATGTGGGACAATTAAACAATCTAGATGACTTGGAAAATTTATGTGACTTGGCTGTTAGAGCATTGGAAGAAATTATAGAGTATCAAGATTATCCAGTCAAAGCGGCAGAAATCAGCACTAAAAAACGTAGAAGTTTAGGTATTGGTTATATTGGATTGGCGCACTATCTTGCCAAACAGGGTTTCAAGTATTCAGACAAAGGTGCTTGGGACAGTGTAGATAGATTATCCGAAGCATTTCAATTCTATCTTTTAAGAGCAAGTAACAACATCGCAAAAGAAAAAGGTGCGTGTGAAGGATTTTCTAGCACAAAATATGCAGATGGCTTGTTACCCATAGACCACTACAAAAAAGATGTGGACGAAATTGTGCCACACAAACAGAGAATGGCATGGGAAACTTTAAGAAAAGATATTGCCAAACACGGATTAAGACACAGCACACTGTCAGCACAGATGCCATCGGAATCAAGTTCAGTGGTCTCAAACGAGACAAATGGCATTGAACCACCAAGAGCATTGTTATCCATTAAGAAAAGTAAAAAAGGACCACTCAAACAGATAGTGCCAGGCTTTCCTAAATTAAAAAATGCCTACACACTGCTTTGGGAAATGCCCAGCAATGAAGGATACATTAATGTTGTGGCAATGATGCAGAAGTATTTCGACCAAGCCATATCAGGCAACTGGAGTTACAATCCATTACAATTTGATAACAATGAAGTACCAATTTCAGTGATGGCTCAAGATATGCTGACAGCATACAAATATGGTTGGAAAACTTCTTATTATCAAAACACTTACGACTTCAAAGGTGAAGAAGAAGATGTGCAACCAGCAGGCATTGATATCGAACAAGCAGTTGAATCTAAACGATTAAATGGACACATGAATGGTGAACATACCAACGGAGCAAATGGCGAACACATAAATGGTGACGCCACTGTAGAAGAACAATTAGCAGAGTTGGAAGATGGCGAATGCGACGCCTGTACAATATAGAGTTGACAAAATCAAAAAAAGAAATAGTATTAGATAATTAATTTAGATATGACAAAAACTGTTTTTAACAAAAATAATATAGATTTTACCAAACAGCCCATGTTCTTTGGTGAGGATGGTGGCGTACAAAGATACGACGATTTTAAATATCCTCAGTTTGACAAGTTGAATCAAACCATGATTGGTTACTTTTGGAGACCAGAAGAAGTTTCATTACAAAAAGACAGAGCAGATTATCAAGGATTCAGACCAGAACAAAAACACATATTCACAAGCAATCTAAAATATCAAACACTGTTGGATTCAGTGCAAGGCAGAGGACCAAGTCTTATGTTCCTACCGTATGTTTCAAATCCAGAGTTGGAAGGCTGTATTGTGACTTGGGATTTCTTTGAAACCATACACTCTAGATCATACACACACATAATGAAAAACGTTTACAGTGATCCTGCAGAAGTTTTTGATACTATTTTAGATGATAAAGAAATTTTAAAAAGAGCACAGTCAGTTACCGGAGAGTATGATAAGTTTGGTAAAATGGCATTAGATTATGCTGTTGGTAAAAAAGTGGATATGGTTGATCTTAAAAGACAACTGTATCTAGCAATGAACACTGTGAACTTGTTAGAAGGTTTAAGATTTTATATTTCATTTGCTTGTACATTTGCGTTTGGTGAACTAAAACTTATGGAAGGTTCAGCAAAAATACTTTCATTGATTGCTAGAGATGAAGCAACACACTTGAATCTATCCACACACATTATCAAAGCATGGCACAAAGGAGATGATTCTGAAATGACCAAAGCAATCAAAGGCACAGAAAAAACTGTGATTCAAATGTTTAAAGATTGTGTAGATGAAGAAAAAGCCTGGGCAAAGCATTTATTCAAGGATGGTTCTTTAATTGGATTAAACGAAAAATTGTTGGGACAGTATGTGGAATGGATTGCTAACAAAAGATTGAGAGCATTAGGTTACGATCCAATATATGATGTGTCAGCATCACAAAATCCTCTGCCTTGGACACAGCATTGGTTATCATCAAAAGGTATGCAGGTGGCTCCTCAAGAAACTGAAGTCGAATCTTATATCGTTGGTGGTATCAAACAAGACGTTCAAAAAGATCAATTTAAAAAATTTAAATTATAATGATAGATTATTCTTCCATGAATGGACTAGAAGTGTTACTGCTGTTGCTGACTAGCAGAGAAGGATATTTTCTTTGGGGCATAATGGGAGCCGCTATCATAATTTGGATAGCAAGTCTTGTATCAGATAATTCTGAAGAATATTCCAAGCACATCAAAAACGACGAACACCCTTATTAAATACTATTGACTTTGATCAATATATAAGTTATAATAAAGAATGCCTAAATACAATTTACTATGTTCTCGGGATCACGAATTTGAAGGTTGGTTCGATTCTGAAAAATCATATATAAATCAAAAACAAAAAAAGTTAATCGGATGTCCGATATGCGATGATACATTGATACGTAGGGCAGTCATGTCACCTAACATAAGTCCAAAAACTAAAAAAATCACAAGTAAAAAAAGCAATACTGCTTTTTATAATAGCAGATCTACTCTTCAACATTTGAAGACCTGGGTCGAAAAAAATTGTGAAAATGTAGGTGATCGATTTGCCAAGGAGGCTCGTAAAGCGTCTTTGGGAGAACGTGATGATCATATATACGGTACAGCATCAGATAAAGAAATAAAAGAACTTCATGAAGAAGGAATAGGAGCAATAAGAATACCAAATGTCAAAGATAACTGAAGTAATAGTTTGGAGTAAGCCAATGTGTCCATATTGTGATATGGCAAAAGCCTTGCTTAAACAAAAAGAAATACAATACGAAGAAAGAAAAATTGGTGAAGGTTGGACCAAAGAACAACTGCTTGAAGCATTACCCAATGTTAGAAGTGTACCACAAATCATAATCAACGGAAACTCTATTGGAGGATTTCAGGAATTGAAAGCCTTCTTTGAAAAAGGAGAACATAATGGCTAGACCACAAGCAGGAGACACAATAACTATCAAACTGATGAGCGGTGAGGAAGTAATAGCACGTTTAGAAGAAGATCAAGAAGAGAAGTTAGTAGTAGCAAAACCAAGAGCTATTGTTAATATTCCTAACAAAGGAATAGGTCTTGGACCATTTGTGTTTACCATACCACAAAATGCTTCAATTGAAATCTACAAAAAGAATGTGGTGTGTTATACTGAAACTGAAGATGGCATGGCTAGACAATACACACAAGGTACAACAGGTTTAACACTGCCTAAATAATGTCAAAAATTATAGCCACAGACTGCGATGGTGTACTGCTCAAATGGGAGCAAAGTTTCGATGCTTGGATGAAGTTTCAAGGCTTTCCCAAATTGGCCAATGATCACTATGAAATGCACATGAACTATCATATGAATAAAGGTCAATGTGAAGTGTTGATTAAAATATTCAACGAGAGTGCTTGGATGAAAGATCTAGAACCTATAGATGGTGCTGTGGAAAATGTTAAAAAAATCGCTGATTTAGGATACAAGTTTCATGTGATCACTAGTCAGACGTTGGACATCAAAGCAAATCAATTGAGAGAACAGAATCTTAAGGAAGTGTTCGGTGATGTGTTTGAAACAATAGAGTGTTTGGACACAGGAGCGGACAAAGATGAAGCACTATCCAAAATACCAGAAGGTACCGTTTGGATAGAAGACAAACCGGTTAATGCCGAATTAGGTGCTGACATGGGTTTGGTAGCATTACTACTTGACCATGCACACAATTCAGTGTATAATACAGTTAATTCAGTCCGAAGAGTAAAAGATTGGACTGAAATTTATAACGTTATAAAGGAGAAACATCATGGCAACACATGAAGAAATAAAAACTGCTTTTGAATCTTACATCGCTGAGTCAGAAGCCTTTGAAACAAAAGGTGTAAAAGCGGCGGCGGCTAGAGCTAGAAAGGCTTTAGGCATTTTAGGTAAAGCGGTAAAATTAAGAAGAAAAGAAATACAAGAGAAGAAAAACTCTATGTAATTATTCAAGTGTCGCGGATGTAATAATCCGCGGCACTACACACAAAATTTCATTAAATCGCTAAATAAGAGTATTAAAGAACAACAAGAAAAAGTATGGCAAAAGGTAAAATTAAATGGTTCAACTCTGCTAAAGGATTTGGATTCATTACACCAGACAACGAAGGTAAAGACGTGTTCTTACATATCTCTGCTCTTAAAGCCGCTAACATCAAAGAAGTGATGGATGGCGAAGTGGTTGAATATGAACTACAAGAATTCAGAGGTAGAGAAGTTGCTACCGATATCAAAATCATCAAAGAATAATCACTTGACACTGTTGTAATAATATGCTATGTTTATGACATGGCAATAAAATTTTACAAGAATAAAATAGTGATAGAAGACTTCCAGAATCATTGGAAGGAAGACAGCAAACATGGACACATATTCAAATTTGCTCACGGTAAAACATTCAAGGACACGAAACCATTCATCATAGAAGTAAAGCATCCAGACAAAGTGCGTAGTTCTGATGGTAGATGGCACAAAGTTAAAAAATAACTTGACTTTCATTAAAATATCTGTTTAAATACACGTGTAGACGATGAAGTGTGTGTAATACACTTTTGGGACGTCGGGGCAGTACCGACCACCTCCACCAAATCAGTCACGCAAAACATATTAGGTAATATGCTTTACGGGGGTGATACAGGTTCGACCAGAGTTTAAAAGCACATGGAGTTTATCAGTCAGACCTCTGTAAAGGGTCAATCATAAATGCAAACGCATTTAAACCAGAAGTGACAGTTCCTGTCAGCGTATTCGCTGATGCGGAATTGGTTGCCGCTTAATAACCGGCCACTTGGCGGTTGATCTACCGGGCAACAGAACAGATCAGGTGTGGGAGTTTCGGCTCCCACATTTAAAGCACAACATTATCATTAAACCATCACTTAACATTCGGATACCGATATCTAAATAATTGTATGAAAGGAGTCGCTTATGGCTCGTCCTACAAGAAAGAAAACGTCACAGTTTTCTAAATGGAAGAAGAAGGCGCCTCGTGTGCCAGACATTACCTGCCCAATAATAGACGATGTGTTGTTACGATTAGACAAACACTATGAACAACACAAATTGTTTTCAAAACATCAATGGAATATAATCCACAAAAGAATGGAACAACTGCGTACAGATAATGAACTACTGAGGGAAAGTGGTCAATATTGGTATGAAATTTGTAAAGAGCATCTCAAAAACCCAAAGAAATAGCGATTAATTTGCTCTTGATTTATATCTAAAATAGTATATACTATTTGTATGGCTATTTGGTATAAAAAGTATGTGATAGACAAACTGAAAAAAGCAAAAGATTCAGTGGAGGATAAAGTGCGAGAAGCATTTCCAAGACGTACCATAAACAAAATAAAAATATTTCTTTACAAAGTGTTGGCAGTGATTGTGGTGATTTTTGCCGCATACATCTACGGCACATTCAATCCCAATTCAATCATGGTGGACAAAATCCGTAAGCAGGAAGACAAGCGGATGGTTGAGATGGCAAAAAACTTTGGGCTACATGAACCTGAATTCAAATACGATGGTCCTAAGACTTTCGTAAAATCAATGAACCAGTGTATAGATTATCTCAACTGGACACTGCCTGTGGATCAGAGGATACCAAGAGACATTCTGGTAGCAATGGCAATCATAGAATCCGACTATGGCAAATCAAGATTTGCGGTGGAAGGCAATGCTCTGTTTGGAGTGCGAACTTGGGATTTAGATAAAGTCCCTCACATGAAACCTGCCGCCATACCTAATGCTAGATTTGGTGTTAAAAAATACCTAACCAAATGTCAGAGTGTGGAAGATGTGATCGCAATCATCAATAGGCACCCTGCCTATCAATCCTTTAGAGATGTGAGAAAAAAATCCACATATGAACAACCTGATATTAGAGCAATGGTGGATGGATTGAGTGCTTGGAGCACCAATGAGGATTACGCCAACATTATTTTGGACAAAATTCAATCATTGACAAACAGTAAATAACACAATACAATAATAGAATGGGATTTATTATTTTGAAGCAACCTAAAAGAGTCAAACACAGATTACCCAACACAGCATCACTGCGAAAGGCTCGTGAGGAACACAAGGCTTGGTTGAAGGAGAGAGGCTTGGACAACATCAAACCAAGACCTAAAAAGTCTGAAACATTACAGTTTGAAAAGATTGTTGATAGACAAGGCATTCCTTGTGGTGACAAAGTGCCTGTGATGGAAAAGGGTGTGGGCAGTAAGAGAGAAGAAATGCGTTACACAGGTAAACGTAGATTGATAGGTATTGCCACCATGCATAAATCCAATCAGGTGCCTGTGTTTGCTGATGACGATGATGTATCAGGCAGAAAAGCCGCCACAGAAATCACACTGATGAAAGGTAATAAATGAGCGAAGAAAAAGAAACTTTTTGGAATTTTATTTGTTGGGATTGTAAATGGAGAGGTGTTGCTCAAGAATTAGAAAAAGACGAGACACTGGAAGAATTTTATTGTTGTCCTAAATGTAGCAGTGAAAACTTCGAAGATGTAGGTTGGCACAAAGGTGATAAAAAATACACAGGAGAATAAATGTTAGGTTTGTTTTTTATAGGAATAGTTTTTAGTGTGGCAGTGATGGCATTATTATTACACATAAGGAAGTATGATGACCACCACGAAGAAAATTAAATCTTGGTTCAATTTCGATTGGTTAAAGAAGTCTGAGTTGATTGAACTCAAACAGGTTGATTGCTCACAGGATCCTGTGAGACCAGAACTGGATATTAAATTCAGAACATCTTACGGTAGAAAAATTTACGGACTCAAACACAATGGAGAAATCAAAGCAGTGATGTGTTTTGGCTTTGTGAATGAAATACCCACCACTGTGGAAGAATTGGATCTGTTTTCTAAAGACGCCTATCTACAAGCCACCCATAGAGCAGGCATACAAGGTTCTATTGCTATTGCCTACACTGTGTGGAGTCTCAAAAAAGGCGGTGGCAAAATGATTGTTAACGAAGTGTACAAAATGATTAAGAAGTCTAATCATCTCAATAGATTAATCACACTGTCTCCGTTGACCCAAATGGCAGAAAGATTTCATTTGAAAAACGGTGCTCGTCTTATTCAAAAGAACGAAACCTCCCAAAACTTCGAATACACTGTTTCCAAATAGATATTTTGGTAACATTAAAACAAAAACTCAATAACGACGCCATTTCTTTTTGGTATTCAATGCTTGACTATTTTGGCTGATTCTTATATACTATACACTTACAAAGGAGGCTTATGAAAAGGCACATTAATATAATAATGGTACTTGTATTAGGTTTTGTTTTATCTGCTTGTTCAGGTAGAATGGTACAATTACCAACAGAAAACACAAAAGGAAAACAGGTACCTGCTTGGTATCTTAAACACGCAGATACTGGCAAAGAAGGTATCATATTTAGAGATGGATTCTACTACGCAGTAGCAGTGGCAGTATCTCCAGATATGGAAATGTCTCAAAAGAAGGCAGTTCTTAAAGCCAAGGCAAAGATCACAGACAGAATAAATGGTGAGATGAACAATAAGACATCCATCAACTATTCAGAAAAAGGTGCATCGGAGTCTATGACTGGAACTGTTGAAGCACAAGACGTGATTGTGAATATGATCAAACAGACTGTGTTGAGAACATATTCTGTGGAGAAGAAGATCACTCTTTACAACACAGACAAAAACAATTACAGATCGTTTGTGTTGATGAAAATCTCTAAGAAAGATGTTGATGCTATCGTTCAATTGGTTGAGGACAAAAACAATAAAAAGTTACTCAGCAAAGTGAAAGTCAGCGATACTTCCGACAAAGTGTTAAAACAGTCTGAGAGGTAATATGCGAAACCTACTCTACGCGATTGCTCTGATTATGTTATCGCTTGGTATGATACTATTTTTTATAGGATCGTCAGCCACAGCAGGTGGTGTATGGAGTGATCAATACTGTAATGCTCAAACAGAGACCGTTATCATTAAGAACGATAAAGGTCAAATACTCGACAAGCAGATAGTAGAAAAAATGGTGTGCGATGATGGTGCTAAAGACTTTTTAGCATATTCAGGCATTGCCAAAGAATGTAGAGAGTATTGGTTCGATATGTTTGTTAACAACGAATGGATAAGGAAAAAAGGATATGTCTGTCAAAAATTTGATGGCTCTTGGGAAATGGTTAATCCTAGGCAGTAGTTTACTATTAACTGCCTGTGGCACCACTACCAGTGTGAACAAAAGTGTTAGCACAGAAAAAAGTGTTGTTCACAATTATACACACGCAGGAACTGGTGTAGAATTGTGGTACAACTTTATGCGACACAACATGGGAAAGTTATCCAAAGAGGACAGTAAAAAGCAGAATCAAGCAGTATTTTTTGCCTTAGATAATCTTGAAGAAGGCAAGATAGTTGCTTGGCATAATATGAAGACTGATACTCATGGATTTGTAAAAATTGTGATGAGTTACCCACACGGCAGTGGTTATTGCAGAGTTGTGTTTACGCAAATAAAAAAGAAAAGCAACGCAAGAGATTTCAAAGAAACTGCCTGTAGAGATGTTGCATACCAAGGGTGGCAATTTATTAGGTAAAATTAGGTAAATACAGCATACGAAAAGAGTAAAGTATGCTATTTGGACTTATTACATTTTTAACCGCACTTACAATATCAGGTGTAGCAATTTATTATTCAGTCGCAGGACTAGTGGCTATTTTTGCCGCGGCGGCTGTACCAATCATCATAATGGGCACTTCATTAGAAGTGGGCAAATTGGTTACAGCAGTGTGGCTCCATAAGAATTGGAAAAAAGCACCTTTATTTCTAAAAACATATCTTTCAATTGCAGTGTTGGTGTTGATGTTGATAACATCCATGGGTATATTTGGATTTCTATCCAAAGCACACGTGGATCAAAATTTATCCTCAGACACAGTTACCCAAAGAATTGAAATCATAGACAACAAAATTAAAGCAGAGAACAGTTACATAGTGCGTCAAAAAGACGTATTAACACGTCTATCAGGGCAAGACAAGGGCAACGAATCTAGATTTAACCAAGACATCCAGATAGAACAAAAGAAGATAGACGACGCTTACAAACGTCTTGAAGTGTTAGATGCTGATGTTAAAGCATATACAGATCAAGGATCAGGATTCCTAAAAGGTGATAATGTTAAAAGAGGATTGGAAGTTCGTAAAAGTCAACAACCTGAAAGAGACAGAATCAATCAACAGATCACAGTAGCACAAGAAAACATCAACAAGTTAAGAGCTCAAATAAACTCCACATTGGCATCAAACACTGTGGAAATCAAAACCATTGAAAAGAACATATTCGATGCTCAAGGCAGAATTGAAACTCTGATTATAGAACAAGAACCATTAAAAGGACAGTTAATGAAACTGGAATCAGAAGTGGGTCCGATCAGATACATCGCTGAATTTGTGTATGGAGAACAAGCAGATAGAAATCTATTAGAAGAAGCAGTGCGTTGGGTCATCATCACAATCATATTTGTGTTTGATCCATTAGCAGTATTATTGTTGATTGCTTCACAATACACATTCAGATGGAGATATATCGACACCCATGGAGAAGACCCAGATGCTCCTAAAACTCCACCAGCACCTAAGACTCCACCTAAAGCACCAACACCTGCACCCATACCAAGTGGCGGACAGAGTTTGAGTAAAATTGTGGAAAAACAAAAAGAAGTACAGGGTAAAACTAAAGCAATAAAGTTAAGTGATATCGCCAAAAAAAAAGAAGTGAAAACCACACCTAGTCCAGAAGTAATACAAAATTTTAAAGCACGGGAACAAAAAGAAGCAGAAGATTTAAGACGTATATCTTACGAAGCCAAAGAAGAACATTGGCAAAAATCCAAAACTGCTTGGAAAGAGGCTAATCCATCTGACACCATTCATAGACACAAAGAGCTATACATCAAGGGTGCTATTGACACATTACCTTGGGAAAACTTTGAAATAAAAGAAGAACAACCACCAATGCCGTTGGATCAATGGAACAAAATGATCGAAGAAGCAGAAAAACAAGCACAAATTGAAAAAGAAGAACAAGCAAAAAAAAAGACTTCAGCATACATAATCAGAGAGCAGGATCAACAAGTCAAAAAGAAGATTCAGGAAGAATCAAACCAAACTTAACGGAATTGGTATATCCAGAATCCTACCATCAAAACGAAGAACAATCTGAAGGTTCACATTGGAAAAAACTATACGAATAACAGAATAATTATTTGTATGCCCAAATTAAATTTGATCACAGAACCAGACAAACTATACAATGAAAATCGCAGTATTCTATTGATTACTCCGTCAATTAGTTGCAAAGCAGATTTCAATGAAAGAGCCAAACAGTTCGAAAATGATGTTAACGTGTATATGTTCGAAACAAATGATCCAGACGAGCAACAAAATTTAAAATGGTTAATTGAAGTAGCAAACACTGTTGACCTAATAATATTTGATATGAATGGTATATTCAAAGACAGGTGGTTAATAGGTTACATCCTTAATAAATCAAACTGTTTTTACTTATGGAGTGGCAGTGACGCTTTTGAATTTCATTTGATTAACAGCAATAGAATTTATGATTTAGAATTTTTACCAAACAAAATTAAAGAACTGGAGAACAAATAATGCCAATGAAAGCCGACCTGTGGTTTCCAACAGTGATATGGAACGATGAACTAAAACATATCAACAATTCAGAACTTAAAGAATATGTTGAAAAATTAAACAAAGATGACACAGGCAAAGTGGCTTCGAACTATGGTGGTTGGCAAAGTAAATCTTATGATATTCTATCTGAAAGACCAATTGCTATTGAAAGATTTATTCAGTCCATTCAAAAGAATATAAACGATTGTACTAAAATGGCAGGCTTAATGGATTTACAAATAAGTGATTATTGGTGGAACATTAATAAAAAAGGCGACTATAATCATCTACACGATCACAGAGACAGTATTTTAAGTGGAGTGTACTATATCGATATTCCAGATGAAAATATGGGTAACATTCATTTTGAAAGAGAAGATAACGCTGAGTTCTTTTTACCTAGAGTCATGCCAAAAAGAAATCATATTTCGGCTGTGAGAGCAACCTATAAACCGATGTCAGGGGGTCTACTGATTTTTCCTAGTTGGGTTAGACATTCTGTAGATGGAAACAAATCAGATAAACCAAGAATATCAATGAGTTTCAACACATCAATTGCAATGACTCCTGACAATGACGAACTGGCAAAATTGAATGGGTTTCCGCCATTGACAGGCGAATAAAGTTGTGTTAGTATAACTTTAATGGTTAGTACTGAAGAAAAACGCAAACTTTTAGAACGCATTAAAAACGAGCCTAAACATTACGAAATCAGATTAGAAGGTAAAGGTTGTGAAACTGTGATGGGTTTTATAACAAAAGAAGCATATCGATTTTGGTCCAAAAAAAAAGATAAAGAACTTGGCAATTATCTATCTCAATATAGAGATATGAATATGTTAGGTAAAATACCTGCTAAAGCACAGTTACAAAAAGAATGGTATGAACACGATGACATTGCTCATGTGTCAGGTGTATTATTAAACAGTTCTAATAAAATTTATATTGATCAATATAATAGTAAATTTCAGTTGGAAGACACTGTGTTCAGATCAGAACTGGATTTGAACGAGTTAGCAAAAAAGGGTATAAGAATGGTATCCACATTAGCATCTAACTATGATGCTCCACAGATGATAGACAAACATTTCTTTTTTGGAATCAGTAAAGAGTCCGGCTGTTGGTATACAGAAGAAAAGATTAAAACTAAACTGTATGATTTTGATCTACAGAAACTGTGGTTACGATACAGCACTGTGAATGGAGTTAATGTGATACACGAAATTGAATATGACGGACTAGAGTATTACCTTACAGCAGATACAAAAGGATTAGAATTTGATATTGGTGTTAAAAAAGGCATCAGTTATAAAGATTTTGGTAAAAAAAATATGAAAAATATATGGATTAACTCTTGATTTTTATGAATGAGTTATTATATAATACAGTATCAAGCACAATAAACTTGATAAATACCCGTGTAAGTTGCTTAGATAGGGCTTACATAACATTAACTTGCTTAAAAAAGGAGAAAAACAATGAAAAATAATCTATCTATATTCAATCAATTAAGACCAGTAACTGTAGGATTCGACTCTATGTTCGATAGATTCGAAAAGATGTTTGATGAGGATTTTATCAACATTCCAACAGTAAACTATCCACCATACAATATTGTAAAAACAGGTGATTACACCTACGATATTGAACTTGCATTGGCTGGATTTAACAAGAAGGACATTGAAGTGGAGTATGCAGATAACCTACTTACAATCAAGTCTGTTAAATCTGAAGAAGCGAAAGCAGAAACAGATGGTGTCATTCACAGAGGTATCTCTAAGAGACAATTTACTAGATCATTTACAATAGCAGATGATGTAGAAGTTAGAGGTGCTGAACTGAAAGATGGTCTTTTAAAAGTTTCTTTGGAAAGAATTATTCCAGAGAGCAAGAAGGCAAGATCAATCGAAGTTAAGTAACTTTAGAAAGAATATGGGTAGGGTGGCAACATCCTACCCAATAAATAAAATTATGACCACAGAACTAGACGTTAAAGTAGACTCCAAAGTAAAACAAATAGTTAAGACTCCAAAAAATTATCACGTAATTCTTTTGAATGACGAAGTTACACCTATGGATTTTGTGGTGGAACTTTTAGTAAAAATATTTAGACACACTCCAGAAACAGCCAAAGACCTTACACTGAAGATCCACAAGGAAGGATCAGCCATTGTAGGAACGTATACATATGAATTAGCAGAACAAAAAGGCACTGAGGCAACACAAGAAAGCAGAGATAGAGGATTTCCTTTACAAGTTAAAGTAGAACAGGAATGAAAACTTATTACTTTTGGGTGAGATTACCCAACAAAGGACCAATGAAAGTTGCTGAACAAGGAAGAACTGCCAGCGAAGCAAAACAGATTGTGGAGGCAAGATTTCCTGAAGCGTCAGTGATGTTTGCAGAAGGATTTTAATATGGGACTTAAAGAATTAACCAAAGAAGTACACCAAGACGCAGAACGTCAAGAGTTTGTTAAAACATTGATGAGTGGCAATATGAGTGACGAAATGTATGCAGAGTTCTTGTACAATCAACACGCCATATACAATCTATTAGAAGCCTGTGCTATGAGTCATGGCTTATTGAACGATTTCCCACAAATTAGAAGAGCACCAAGCATATTGGCAGACTTTCAAGAACTTTGGAAAAAAGAAGATATGCCTAAGATAACTGAGAGCACTGAACGTTATATCAAACATATGTACACTATAAAAGAAGACCCAAAAAAACTTATGGCACACATCTACGTGAGACACATGGGAGATTTGAGTGGTGGGCAAATGATTAAAAAGAGAGCACCAGGATCAGGCACAATGTATGACTTTGGACGAGCCGATGTAAAAGAAATAAAAGAAAGAATTAGAAGTAAAACAGACGACAGCATGGCTGATGAGGCTAGACTGTGTTTTGGTTATGCCGCTGAATTATTCAAAGAATTACACAATGCCCAGAAAAAAGAAGTTTAAAGACTTTCCAGGAAACCTGATCAAAATAAAAGTTTTAGAAGACGAAATTAAATTTTTTAAAAGTTTAATTCAAGAAACCGATACCGGACATATTTACACCACAATAGACAGTTTAGAAACAAGAGTTAAACAACTAAAAGGAATACCCACTGACGATCCTTTTATACAAGATAGAGAAAGTGACGTAAACGATATATGAGTTTTATTTGGGACACCCTGATAGATTGTAAAGAACAAATTATTGCCGAGTTCGATAAACGCGGTGAAGAGATTCAAGAAGAAGGTATGAGTCAATTCAATCAACCAGACAATGGTTGGATTAACAGAGTATGGCGCACCAAGGATTGTAGACGTTGTCACATAGATGTAGTAGATGCTAGAGAATCCAAATCACTGTGGATGATGCACGTGTGTATCTTTCCTAACCTAGACAACAACGGACCCATATATGGCTTTGATGTTATAGCAGGTAAAAACAAAATGACCGGCGCTTTTCATGATTTTTCAAAAAGTTCTGGTGGAGAAGAACATCCACTTATAGATTGGTTTAAAGAAGCAGTAGAAGAATTTATACCTAGCAAGAAACGTGAATTACCTCAATGGGCCTTGAATATTTTCAGTGGTAGTATGGTAGCGGCAGGTAATGTTAAGACTGATGAAGAAGCCAAAGCCATTGTGGACTTGGCAATTAGCAATCTAAAAGTGTATTTTGATTCTATTGGACAATACAATAACACGGCTAAACCAGAAGATACTGTAGAAGCACAAAACTATTATTGCCATAATCAACAGCAAAACCCACACACACCAAGGGTAATGAAATCGCTTGGATTGGCTGAAAAAGATGTGGAAATCTTTTGCACTGATGCACTGTTCCCAAAAATACAATAATCTTTCTGTATTGACACTGTAGGTAAATTGTGTTATATTAATACTGTTATGATACATTCAATTAAAAATGTAATGACAAAAATAACTGCAATGAAACAAAAAAGCCTTGAGATAGAAAAAGCAATAAAAGAAGGCAAGCATCCAGAAGAAATTAAGTTTATGACTGATGAATTAAAACAATTGGGCCTTGAAGTTGCTAGTATAAGAGTACTTAGATGATTATAAACATTGAAGGCGGCAACAAGCAATTAAGAGAATTATCTGAAAGTATTGCTGAATTTTGTGCCAGCAAGTTATTTTCTAAAAAATTATCCCACACACTTACTTTAGATATAGAACTATCAAAAACTTTACTCAAAGAAGATGGTATACTTGGTGAAATAGATTTTGATGATTCTAATCATAGACCTAAAGAGTTTACCATGACTGTGGATTGCTCCGTATCAAAAAGAAAAATAATGGAAACCATTGCTCATGAAATGGTACATCTGAAGCAATATGCCAAAGGTGAGTTGGTGGACCTTGAACGATGCGGATCAACAACTTGGCAAAAAACTAAAATTAACTCCGAAACCAACTACTGGGATCTGCCCTGGGAAGTTGAAGCACACGGAAAAGAATTGGGACTTTTTGTGAGATGGGCGGAACACAATCACCTGGGTAATCAGGACTGGACTCAAGAAAAGTACGCATAGAACTCCAAAATAATTTGAATTAACTGCTACTATAACTAATATAGTGCTGTGTTTAACCACGAGCTCAGTCGTTAAATATTAGTATGAAAAGTCGCAGATACTACAAGCAGAAGATTCGCAAAGCATTAACTGTGAGAGGCAATGAAAAAAACTATTACCCAACACAGGAGAGTGCTGTTAGATGGTTTCACATCTTGAATAGAAGTCTGTTTGAAAATAAACTTAAACCTATCAAAATATCAATAAGACGAATGAAAGGTTGTATGGGTGTACTGCTGATAGACTGGGACGCAAGAAAAACTCCCAAAGGCACCTGTGATCAAAGCAAACTTCCTTATCACAATCCAACAATACATTGGGATATGACACTTCATTCCAAATTCAAAACATGGAGAGACTTTTTAGAAACATTGGCACATGAAATGGTGCATCAATATCAAGTGGAAGTAATCAAAGATCCTTACGCAAATCACAATAAAAATTTCTATGCTTGGCGAGAAAAGTTTGCTAGGTATGGATTAAAAATCTGCTATTAACAATAAAATTACAAGTGCTATTTATCAAAATCTGGATTAGTCAGATCATCTAGGGTGATTATGTGGGATTTTGGAAAAGTTCTTGTTCCTTCTTTTGGCTCTTCAATCACACCTTTTGGTTTACGACGAGACTGATTACGAACTTGTTTATTGGCTTTCTTCTGCTCTCTACGGATAACCCTGTCAGATTTTTTTGCCATTTAAACATCTCCAAAAGTATTTAATTACCTATTGACTTTACCGCCAAATAGTGTTATATTTTAGTTAATTTAGGACAACCGGCAAATAAAAATGAATGCTATAAAGGAGGCATATTGAAAATAGAAGTAAGAAATAACAACGTTGAGAAAGCACTTAGGGTGATGAAAAAGAAACTGAAAAAAGAAGGTATCTTTGACGAAATGAAAGAAAGAAGATATTATCAGAAGCCAAGTGAAAAGAGACGTGAAGCAAAGAAACGTGGTTACGTTAATATTAAAAAAGCAGAAAGATTAAGAAGAAATTCTTTATAAAATGAACACTTGGTTGTATTGGGCAGTACCCGAGAACAGAGCAACTCATTACTTGGTATTGATGTGTATGGCATTATTTGTATTGCCTTACATCCTTGGTATCAGATATACTTTACTTGGATATTTGTTTAATATGATTTGGTTAGATTTAATTTATTATTGGACTTATAAGTTTTCTGAAAAGAACAAAAAGGATAAAGATGACAACACATTTTGATGACAAGTGTATAATCGAGTGTACCAACAATGATAGAAAAGTTGAGGCAGAAGTGATGTCTTTTAAAGAGGGAGATTTTTTATCTGTGAGTATTCAACGTTTTATCAAAATCAATATGCAGTACAATGAAAGAAAAGGTGTGTATATTGGTAATCAGGGAGGACTCGAATTCATTACCGATGGTCCACAAAAATACGTAAGTAACGATACAAGATAACTTATGAAAAAAATATGTGTAATAGGTGCCGGTAAAATCGGCAGAACCATTAATGCTTACCTTAAACTGCAAGGTCATGAAGTGTTTTTGGTTGACTCAAATCCTAATATTAAAAACGCAATTCATATTGATGCTAATGATGAACAGGCAGTTAGCGAATTTATTAAGGATAAAGATATCGTAGTTTCATCAGCACCATACAATGTGAACATCACTATCGCTGACAGTTGTGCCGCTCATGATGTGGCATACTTTGACCTCACAGAAGATGTGGAAGTTTGTCAGCACATTAAGAATTTAAAAACAGACACCTTCATGATGCCACAATGCGGATTGGCTCCAGGTGCTGTGAATATCATTGCCGCTGATCTGATCAAACAATTCAGCAGAGTAGACAAAGTCAAAATGAGAGTGGGTGCATTGCCCATGTACACTGCCAACTCAATGGCATACTACTTGACTTGGTCCACATCAGGATTAATCAATGAATATGTGAATGAAGTGGATGTCATTTCAGGTGGCAAACACATCAAAGCACAACCGTTGGATGGATTAGAAACTATCTATATAGATGGCAACAGATATGAAGCATTCAACACTTCAGGCGGTGTAGCAACCATGTGTGAAACATTCAAAGACAAAGTGTATAACATGAGTTACAAAACAATAAGATATCCAGGTCATCACGACTCTATGAAATTCTTATTGGAAGATTTAAATTTAAAACACAACAAGGAAAAATTTATCGATCTGTTTGATCAAGAAGTGCCTTACACAACCAAAGATGTTGTGGTGATGTTTATCACTGTGATAGGACAGAAAGACGGAATACTCCAAGAACTAACATATCATAAAAAAATCTATGGAGATAAAGCACTTAACGGAATTCAAAAAACAACTGCCTCTGGCGTGTGTGCTGTGGTAGAAGCCTATGCAGAAGGCAAACTATCTGGCAAAGGATTTCAATGCCAAGAAGATGTTCCTTTTGAAGTGTTCACAAGCAATAAATTTGGGAAATTATATGAACAGGAATGATTACGATACAGTTATAACAAAAGCAATCACAATTCAAAAACAATGGCGTCAGGTGCCTGCACCTAAAAGAGGTGAATTGATTAGAGTGTTTGGTAACCATTTGAGACAAGATATAGAAACAATTGGTTCAGCCATAATGAAAGATGCCAAAAAGATTCATGCAGAAGCAATTGGCGAAGTTCAAGAAGCAGTTGATATGTGTGATTTTGCTGTGGGACTTTCAAGACAGTTGTATGGATTAACCATTCAGAGTGAAAGACCAGAACACAAACTACAAGAAGTTTATAATCCATTAGGAGTTGTTGGTGTGATTTCAGCATTCAATTTTCCTTGTGCCGTTTGGGCATGGAATCATTGTTTAGCCATTGTGTGCGGAAACAGTGTGGTATGGAAAGGTTCTCCTAAATCAGCCCAGGTGACAACTGCTTGTAAAACAGCATGGGACAAAGCAGTGGATGAATGTTTGCCCAATACCGAATACAAAGATTTACTACAAATAGTTGACGGAGATAAAGAACAAGCAGAATGGATGGCAGATGATGTCAGAATC
>Ga0255763_1000743_pt1 | contig 35588 bp, 20 predicted proteins | sample 041ome_2_FD_179963 | JGI IMG/M metagenome (GOLD analysis project Ga0255763, IMG submission 179963) | Coastal salt marsh microbial communities from the Groves Creek Marsh, Skidaway Island, Georgia - 041406US metaG (version 2) | ecosystem: Environmental > Aquatic > Marine > Intertidal zone > Salt...
AGCCAAGGCGCGCGTTCAACGACGCGAAAGGTGTCGGTTTCGTCGATCTCGCGTTCGCGGCGCGATCGAATCGCGTCGAACGACGTCGACGACGAGTGGCGACAATCGAGGGCCCGCGCGGCGATTGACCTCGAATACCTAGGATCAAATTACATCGTCAACCCTAGCGTCTAACAGCCCGCCTTGACTGAGTGTGTGTACCGCCGCTGACAATCTCAGACTGGAGTCGATTAGAGCCTGGGACCCATCGATGAGTTATGACTCGTCGCACGGTGAGACTCGAGTCGGGCGCGCCGGGCTTCGAATCGAAGGCAAAAACGACGATACCGTTTTGACCGGCGCCGCGCCGCGCCGCGCCGCGCGGGACGAGGAGCGGATGAAAAACATGTTATTGTACATACTGTACGATATTATTGCGCGGCGGCTGTGAATCAGAACAAAATACGGGTGATCGATGTCATCCACGGCGAGATGCGCGCGGAAGACGATCGCGGACGGGCGCGCGTTGACGTAGCGTCGCGGGAAAAACGATGGCGCGGTCCGTTCGTGGAAAGCCGTCGGCCGATTACGCGGCGACGCCCGGGGCAGATTCGTACACCTGCGTGTCGAGGAGCGCGGCGAGCGTGACGGCGATCTTGGCGGCCTCGCTGGCGCGAACGCGCATCTCCATCTTGCTTTCGACGCCGGTTTTCTTGTCCTTGAAGTTGAAAATCGCGGATTGAAACTCTGGGTAAGAGGCGCCGCCGTGCAACGCGGCGTCGGCGCCGACGCGCTCTTGCGCTTTCGTCATGCGAAGGAATCCAGCCTTATTGATGGCCCAGACGAACGGCGCGAAGGACACGGCGACCCACAAAAATATGGCGCAAATATACACGAGCGCGGCGGCGAAGACGTTACCGCTCTTGGAGCATCCGTACACGACGCCGCATCCCATGTATTGTTCTCCGTACACTTGTTGCAAATACCCGCGTCGGGAGAAGCACGCGGCGGCGATGATTCCCCACAGGCCGCCAAACAGGTGAATCGGCACGGCGTCGACGACGTCGTCGAGGCGCCATCGGTGCGTCATGAGCCAGGATGTGAAGACGTACACGAAGCCGGCGACCAAGCCGATGAAGACGGCGAAACCCGGGTCGATGAACGCGGCGGAGGCGCTGACGGCCACCAACGCGCACAATGCGCCGTGAATCATGCGTTGCGGACGAAATGCGTTCGGTTCAACCCACAAGTCCACGCACATGGTGACCACGGCGCCGACGGCGCCGCCGATGGTGTGAATCAGACCGACGCGGCAGAGCGACGCCAGGTGCGGTCCCGCCAAAGTCTTGATGCTGCCGCACGTGAATCCGTACCATCCGTACCACATGATGAGACCGCCGATGACTTGAAACACCGGGCTCTGTTGTGGCATCGCGTTCGGCGCTCTTTGGCCTTCGGTGAATCGCCCCTCGCGCGGGCCGATGACGTACGTCGTCCAGAGCGCGCACGAACCGCCGACGACGTGCACGAATCCACTTCCCGCGTAATCGATCGCGCCGGTGTCAAACAGCGCCGGACCTCTTTCGCGCACGGGCGCCAACCACCCGTTCTTCCCCCACTGCCAGTGCAAAACGACGGGAAACACGACGCCCGAGATGAGCAGCGCGCACGTAAAGTACGCCTTGAACGAGCACCGCTCCGCCACCGCCCCGCTCACGATCGTCGCCGACGTCGCCGAGAAGCACATCGCGAAAAACGCTCGCGTAAACGCCGTGACCACGGGGCCGGTGTTTTCCAAGCTCGCCAGCTCCGCCGTGCGCATCGCGAACCCGTCCGTCCCGAACGCGCCTCCGGTCGAGCTCTTCCCGAGCGCCAGCCCGTACCCGATCGCGTAAAACGCCACGGCCGACGCGCACAGATCCATGACGTTCTTCACCAGTATCCCCTTGGTGTTTTTCACGCTCACCGACCCCACCTCGAGCAGCGCGAACCCGACCTGCGCCATGAACACGAGCGTCGAGCACACCGCGAGGAACACAGCGTCCGCCTTTTGCACGTCCAGCGCCAGCACGCTCACGCCGAGCTGCGCCAGCAGCGCGTCCATCGCGGGATTTCCCGTGCTCGGCATCGTCCTCGATCCACGCTCGCGCGCGTCGCGGTCTCGCGCGCGTCGCGGTCTCGCGCGCGTCGCGTCGCGTCGCCGCCGAGCGATCGCAATCCAATCCAACCGCGTCAACCGCGCCGCGTCGACCGACCCATTTTTCGCCGCGTCCGGAGATTTCGATCGTCGCGACGCGTCGTCGCGCCGCGATCGACGACGCGTCGATCGATCGCGACGCGCGAAACGCGATCGATCGATCGCGCGTCGCGCGACGCGCGATCGATCGATCGCGCGATCGCGCCGAAAGACGCGCGGGCGGGCGCGCGGCGTCGCATTTTGCGCTATATCGGGCCACGAGCCTTACGATACGACAGCGTGTGCCGTATACCGCCACGAAATGCGCCATATACCGCCACGGTGCGCGACCGCCGCGCGTCGACCGCCGCGCGCCGCGACGCGTCGTCGCGCGAACCTTTCATGACGACGCGAGCGCCGCCGCCGACGACGACGCGAGCGACGACGACGACGACGACGCGAGAGACGCCGTCGCCGCGCGCGACGACGAGGACGAGGACGACGACGACGAAGACGCCGCGACGACGATGGACGGCGGGACCGTTACACGCGCTGACGAAGGCGAAGGCGACGACGCGGGACGACGACGCGGGACGACGCGCGACGACGACGACGACGACGACGCGCGCGATGGGTCAATCGTACGACTTCGCGGTCGAACACGACGCGGCGGTCGTGCGCGTGGACGCGGCGTGCGCGCGGGCGACGGCGCGGAGCGCGCGGGCGGCGGCGCACTGCGAGGCGAGACGCGCGGAGGCGATGAAACGCGTGCGAGAGGCGTTTCGAGCGGCGTGCGAACGGAGGGGGGGACTGGAAGCGCCGCCGCAGCTGGCGCTCGAGCGGTGGAGGTTCGCGACGAAGTTGGCGGAGGAGGCGCGGGGACGAACGGCGGCGGCGGCGGGAAAGGGAAAGACGAAACGGCGGAGACGAGGCGCGTGCGGCGTCGTGGGGGAGAACACGGACGCCATGTTTCCGAACGTCGCGCACGACGGCGCGACGAAAGGGACGCTGGCGAACGATTTGATGCGCGCGGGGGTCTCGGAGGCGATCGCCATCGAGATTGAGGCGTCGGTGTGCGCGGCGTCGGCGAAGGAGGTCGTCGCGTTGGAGGCGATGAAACAGAAACTGGTGGACGGTGGCGCGCACGGTCTGGCCAAGCTCGCGGCGACGAAATTGACGATACATAAACACTCGCGAGATTTGACGCTTGGCGACGATTACTTGGTCAAGTTGACGCACGAGGCGTACGGCAAGTTGCGCGCGCTTTACGAAAAGCACTCGCGCGCCGGCGGCGACGACGACGGTGACGACGACGTGCACGACAGAATGTTCGCGCTGTTGCTTAGGTACAAAACGATTCATGGCCATGGATTCCAAGCGGCGTGCTCGCACGACGTCTTCCGCGTGTTGCACGATGATCTGAAGGTTACGATGGAGTGCTTCGCGTCGCCCATGAACGCGTACTTCGCGCGATTTTGCAGCGCTTTCGGCGACGTCGACGCCCCGTTCGGGAGCATCGGCTCGTTCGCGGCGTTTCAACCGTCGAGAGGGTCGTACGAGGTAAATCCACCTTTCGTGCGCGAGGTCTTGGACGAGGCCGCCCTCTGGTGCGAGGCGTTGCTCGAACGCGCGGAGAAGTCACAAAACGCGCTCACGTTTGTCTTCATCATGCCGGGATGGAAAGAGACGGGCGCGTTCGATGCGCTCACAAACAGCGCGTTTCTTCGAGCGAACGTACTCATCGCCGCGGTCGACCACGGATATTGCGACGGCGCTTCGCATCAACGGCGCGATCCCTATCGAGCGTCGCCGTACGACACGTGCGTCTTCGTCTTGCAATCTTCCAAAGCCGCGCGAGACGTGGGTGTGAAGGATACGTTCGCCACATCCGTGCGTGTCGCGATGGCGCGAGCTGTGCCCACGCTCGTTCAACTCAAGCGTCAGAAACGCGCGTGAAATCGTAGATATTGTAGATATTGGGCGTGCGCCAAATTGTCGACTCGTCTGGTCTCGTCTCGTCCAAAATCTTCACACACTGACGCGACATGTTCGTGCTCGCTCGATCCACGATCGCCGTGCGTGCGTCGCTGCTACGAACACTCGCAAAAAAATCGCTCTTCCCGTCGTCGCCATCGCCTGTGAAACCATCCTTGCCGTGGCTCTTGGTGCTCCAACGAGCGAGCGCGCAGCCAAATCCAAAGATGGGCGCCCTGTGGTCCTCTCGCACGTCTTCGACGTCGAGCGACGACACGAAGAGTGAAACTACGAAGAGCGATACGAAGAACGAAACTACGACGAACGACTTTTCGTCGGCGGAGAACATCGAAGACGACGCTGCGCTGGACGATGAGAGTGTCGCCGAGCGCGACGCGAGAATGCAACGTCTCTTTCGAGAAATGATGGTAGAGGAAATGGAAATGGAAGAGCGCGGCGACGACGTGAACGCATCGCCAGCGCATCTCGAAAGTCGAGCGTTACAGCTGCGACGAATGGCTGAAGAGCTCGAACATGACGCCGATGCGATGTTTGCCAAGGCGCATCGCCGTCTTCGCCAACGCGCTCGAGAGATGTCGAGACGAGCGCACGCGAAGAGAGATCAAGCCGACGAGTTCTTCGCACGCGCGCGACTGCTACGCGAGTCGGCTCGACGACGCACATCGAGGCACCCGTCCGATGACGACGACGACGACGACGACCCTAGACGATTTCGATTCGAAACGAGGTGACTCGTCGACTCGATCCGATTCTCGACGCTCTCGCCTAACTAGTTTCTTACTCACATCTTCTCTCCGCGTACTTTCGCACGAACACCACGCTGAGCCGCCCCGCGGGATTACGTTCGACGACGTCGCCTATTTCTAATCCTAATTCGCGTGCGTTCGCCGTTTCTGCAGCCACTACGTCTTTTACTCGCGCGCGAATACCGTGACGTAAGCGATACGCCTCGCCGCGGTACATCAACAAGCTTCTAGGTTCAAGCAACACGCTCACGACCGGCCGCGGTGCATCGATATTGTCACACTCATCAAAGTCTCCCGCCGTCGCGCCCTCTGCCGGCCAAAACTCAATCAACGCGCTCGACCGTAGCGTCAAAATTTGCACATCGGGCGCGTACACGTCCCCATCTGAATGCGGCGAAATGAATCCATCAGCGTCGTATTCATTCACCAGCACGTGATTCGCCGCGCGCTCGCTCGCTTTCCGTCGTACCAAAACCTCCACGAGTTCGCGCAGGTACGTCGGAATCGCCTCGTCATCGCCTTCGCGATACAACCTCGAAGGCGACGTCCCGCCCGCGTTCATCACCCTTCGACCGCGTCCTTTCGTCCACCACGCCGCGGGCTCGCGCAGTAACGCGCTTTCGACGAACTCGGCGTCGCGCGCACCGATGAATTCACGACAATACGCCAACCCCGGGACGCGTTTCGCGACGTCGGGCGACGATGAAGATGAAATCTCGTCATCGACATCTGTGTCGACGAATCCACCGCGCGCGGCGAACGAAAGGGTGTCGTCGCGCGTCGTCGTCGTCGTCGTCGTTGACTCGCGCATCAACGCTTTCGCGCGCACGGCGCGGATATCGACCGGCGCCATGCCACACCATGGAGTGCGGCGTCGCGAGCGGCTCCCGGTGTTTGGATGATTTAATTGCAAGAAAGGGCGGTCGCTAGAAGAGCCTGTAATATCGGCACACGCGCAACAGGATGATGAACATGCCGATCGTCGCCGCTGAACCGAGCAAGACGACCAACAAAAACATGCCATGCTCATTTTCGACGTTGTTTTTGATGTTCATGCCAAAGATGCCGACGACGACGGAGAAGCACGTCAGGCACAGCGTCGCGGTGGTCAGGATGAGCTCGAGTTTGATGAGCTGGTTACGCTGGGAATCGAGTTCAATTTCGATCAAATCCTCCAAGTCATCGATGTACTCGTTCAAACCGTTGAGCGAGCGGTGGGTGGAATCGACGTGGGTAAAGTACGTTTCGAGTAAATCCTCGAGCTCTTGTAGATCCTTGTCTTCATCGTAGGCGTCGAAGTATGCGTTGTGTGCCTCGCCACTTTGTGTGTGCACGCCGTGCACACCGAGCGGAGATCGTCCGCTCGACGCACTCAATGCGTGCTCGAGCTGATAGTGCGCCGTCGCGCCTCGTTGGCCGCCATCCGCGCCGTTGGGCGGAGGCGACGTCACGGAGCCCTCCCTTCTGAGTGATTCCGACTGTTGTTTCGATTTACGCGTCAAATACATGTCACGCATGTCGGAATCATCGTCTAAATAACGTTGAATCTCTTCTCGAACCTTGCTCACGCGACCAGCGACGCGCACGAGTCTCGTCTTCATCCTTCGCACGCGTTCGAGGTTGACGTTGTCGACCCGCTTACGAAGCGCCTCGAGCGCGGGCTTGGCGTCGAGCTCGACTTTGTTCGCCTCTACCTCCAGGGTGTTACACACCATCTCCAGCGCAACTTCCAGGGCTACGAATTCAAACGGGAACTCATCCGTGGTGGGCTGCGCCTGGCGTAATTCTTTTTCGGGCGATGTTTCGCTCTTCGCCTTCTCCGCTTGACCTTCCATCATATTCGTCAAGTCTGCGGCAGATAAATTCAGCGGTAGCGTCGATAGCGATGGGTCTCTCTCGCGCAGTCTTTTTCGTCGCAACAACCGGGTTTGGAGCTCGGGCAAAAAGTGCGTCACCGTGCTCGTTTGCGAATCCGTCATGATGACTTCTTCGGCGGTGATCAACACTTTAATCTGCTCCAAATTCACCACGATCGCGCGCTCACGACACAGTACCGCGGCGGAGTACGAATCTGCCGTCGTCGGTTCGAGCACGCGCAAATCCCGCAGCGGTACCCTGAGCAAAGTCGCGATTTTTGTCTTCTCCATCGACAACCGGTTGACAACGCCCAGAGTGTTGATGCGCACCCATCCCACCTTGGCACGCCCCGACGTCGACACCGGCACCGCTTTGACGGGTTCGATATCGTCGCCGTTCGGTTTATCGTAGTTTCCAACCCCACGCGGCGGTTTACCAACCATCACCGTCTGCAATCCGCTCGTCGCCGCCTCTCGCGCCGCGCTCGCCTCGCGTCGACCCTCTGCTCCCGCCGTCGCGCTCGAGCTCACCGTACCGCGCGCGTCGTCGCCGTACCCTCCCATCAAATCCCTCACCAGCCCCCCCGCGCGCCCCTCCGCGGTGTTTTCGTCCCTCGTCTTCGTCTTCGCGTCTTCCTCCGTCCCGCTCGCTCGTCCCCGCGACCGCCGCCTCGCGCCTTCGTCGTCGCCGTCCTCCTCATCCGACGCTCGCGCGTCGTCCGGGACGAACCCAGATCCCGGGCTCACCCCCGCGGCGTACTGCGCGCGCAGCATCGCTTCGTATTGCGACGGCGCGAGCGGCGGGAGCGGCGGCGTCCCACTGCGCGATACCGTCGCGGCGTCGAGGCGCGACACCGCGTCGTCGCGCGCGCGAGGGGACGCGCGCGACGCGTCGGCTTCGCCGTTCGACGCGCCACCGTTCGCGTCGATTCGACGGCCCATGTCGCGCGTCGACGTTTGACGATTCGGCGCGACGTGGAATCGGCGACGATCCCCGCGCCGCGAGCGCGCGCCGGGCGAGGCGACGAAAGTCGGAACACGGTGTTACAAACGGACGAATCTACTCACGGCGGTGACCACGGTTGGTACTTGGCCCAACTCCGCGTCACGCCCGCGTCGGACGGACGCTGACGGAGAAAGTGCCCCTTCGGTAAGTACGTCCCCGCGTTCGATTTCCCGGCGACGAAGTACGGCGACGCGTCTTCGTAAATCGGCGTCGTCGCGTTCAGAAGACCCGGTTCGTCGTTGATGTGATGCAACCAACCGTGCCACTCGCGCGGAATGTTCGCGGCGGAGTAATCGTCGAGGTTTTTGGGCACCACCCATCGCGAGCGTCCCTGTTGATACGATTTGTTTTCGTAGTACGCGTTTCCGAGCTCGTCCTCGCCGACCTTTTCGCCCGAGCGCGACTCCAAGTGCCTGCGAGCGCGTCGTCGTCGTCGTCGTCGTCGTCAGTCGCGCGCGACTACAAATAACGCATCGTTTCGTCGTCGGCATCGCTCGGCGTCGCGATCGACGCACCACACGCTCCCGTCCAATATCTTCGTCCTGCGCGAGACGCGCGCGAGACGCGCGCGAGGTCAGTCGCTCGATCGTCGGCTGGGATCGGTCGACGCGTCGCCGCGGCCGCGCGTCGCGGTCGCGACGCTCGAATTCAACACGCGCGAATCGCGTCGTCGACGAAGCGCGACGCACATCGTCGACGCGGCGCGCGCGCGCGCGGATTCGCCGAGGCTCGTCGAAACCCCGTCGCGCGTCCGTCGCGCCGCGCGGCGCGCGAGCGCGTCAGCGACGCGCTTCATGCGGCGCCGCGATCGGCGCGCGGTCGCTCGATCGACGGCGCGCGACGGCGCGAGGCGATCGCGTCGCGTCGGTGTGTGCGGCGCGACGGATGGCGCGCGCATCGGGCGAGGCGATCGACGCGACTCGGCGACGCGCATGACGCGCGAGCACGAGCGCGCGCTGGACGACGCGCGGCGAGCGGCGTCGACGCACGCGCGCGCGTCGCGCGACGACGCGCCGGCGCACGCGGCGCAACAGACGCGGCGCGGCGGTGGGAAAGAGATCGCGTCGTGGGCGCGCGCGGCGAAGGCGTTCGCGAACTCGTCGACGTCGCTCGCGTCGCTGCGAGGGAGCGGCGCGCGCGCGAGGGAAGCGCACGCGCGATGCGAACGCGCGGTGTACGCGGCGCTGGATTACGGCGACGCGGAGACGGCGGAAAAGCTGTGCGAGGCGCTGGAGGGACGGTTCGGGACGACGTCGATTCGAGCGCGCGCGCTGCGAGCGGCGACGACGCTCGGAAAGGAGGGCGGCGCCGCGGAGGCGCGAAAGATGTTGGATGAAATGTTGGAGGAAAATAAAGGCGAGGCGAGGTTGCGAAAAATGCGCGTGGCGTGCGCGAAGAGCGAGGGCGACGTCCCGGGCGCCGTCGCGGCGTTGACGGAGTATCTGGAAGACTTTGGCGCGGACGACGAGGCGTGGCTGGAGCTTGGGAAGCTGTACGCCGAGCGGTGTGAGTACGAGAAGGCGTTGTTTTGTTACGAAGAAGTGCTGTGCGCGAGACCGTTCGATCCCAACTCGCACAGGCGAATGGGTGAGGTGCTCTACACCATGGGCGGCGAGGAAAACATTCGCGACGCGAAGCATCACTTCGCCGCGGCGATTGATTTCACCAATGGCAAAGATATTCGCGCGCTTTACGCCGTCATTTTATGTGTGAAGAAGTTACGCATCATGTCGTCGAAGAGGGGGGAAGAGTTTAAAGATAACGGCGCGTTGGAGCTCGCGGACGCGGCGACGGAGCGGTTACTCCAACGCTACGCCTCGGACAACGAGACGCTACTCTCCATAGTCAGGCCTCTGCTGAAGGAGGCGGCGCAGGTTTAGGTAGAACATATGAATGAATGAATGTTCGTCGTTTACATACAGCACCGCGCGTGGTCTAGTATTTCGTCTCGCCGCGACTGGGATTACGAGTTCTTTTCGAGCACCTTCAACGCCGGAGTGAGGTAGTTGTCGGATTTGCCTTTGACTTGGGTGATCAGCTCGTACTCGGCTTGCTCGCTTTCGTACTCGTAGCCGACATCGAAGCTCTTGTTACGCGCCTCTTCGTCGTGCATCGCCTTGACGCAGACGTCGGAGACGTCGGCGCAAGAAATCGGCGTGTTGATGCGTTCGGTTTGATCGAAAACCAACGCCTTGCCCCCACCAGCCTCTTCGACGAGCTCACCCGGGCGAACGATGGTGTATCCTACACCAGAGTTGCGCAGCACGCGTTCACCGTCACGCTTTATCTTCAGGATACGTTCCTTTTCTTCGCCCTCTTCCAAACCGGCGCCGAAGCACGAAACCAAAATGACATCGGGTTCCTCGCCCTTGGGAATCGCCTTGACGTACTCGAGCGTCAAGTTGAACATGTTATTGTTCCCACTCATCACGTCTGACATCGTCGTCTCGCGTTGGTTCTTTCTCGCATCGAAGCGAACGCCAATCTTCTCGATTCTCTTCAAGTCGAGAATGGCGTCGCCGTCGTCTCCCCAAGAAGTTTTCCCTTCACTGACGAATTTGTGAAACGGCATACGAATGACTTGCCATCCCCCAGTGGTGTTGAACGAAAATCTGAACTTGGAACCATCGTCCTGCGTGAGCATCACGCTGTAGCGCTTCCCGTCGCCCTTCAAACGGAACAACAAACCTTCCTTGGCTGAAAAGTCGACGTCGGCTTGCAAACCTTCGACGTTTGAGCTCACTTCAGCCTTACCCGTACGAGAGGTGATGAAACCGTTGAACGTCGCGAATTCGAAAGGTTTGTCCTCGTCTTCGGGGTAGAGCGGATCGAAGTTCACACGCTGCATCTCCGCCGCGGCGGCCCATCGCCCGTCGGCGCCGGCGCCGGCGTCGGCTTCGATCTCTTCGACGTCCCACGCCTCGTACGCCGTCGGGTGCTTGAAGTTGGTCAACATCACCTTGGACTTGGCGCTGCGACCGGCGCGACGGGAAGCGAGCATGTGATAGTAGTCTTGCATGCACGATACCACGTTCTTCACACCTTGGTCGGCGACGTTGTACAAGTCGCTCGTGACGGAGGTTTTTGCGCTCGCGCAGTAAATCACCTTGTTCACGCCAATCATGGCATTTTTGATCACTTCTTTCTCCCCGACGTCCCCGACGATGACTTGTACCAAACCCGGAAGCTTCTCGACGTCTTCCTGGCGACGCACGAGCGCCTTGACTGTGTATCCGCGCAACAAGAGCTTGCGAATCAAAACGCGACCTATGCGCCCCGTCGCCCCCGTGACCAACACCGTCGTAAACTTCGCGTTCGGCGTCTCGAACTCCCCCACCGAGCTCCCACTGAGCAAATCCGCGTCGTAGACCTGATCAAACTCTCTCGCGTTCGTCGGCGCCGTGGACTTTTGAAACGACGTCAACGACGTCAGCTGCTTGAAGACGTTCTCAAACGCCGCCCGCGACTTCCGTCCGAGATTCACCGGGTTCACGTCCTCCAATCCCGCCGGTCCCTTACTCTCTTGTTTCGCCATCTTACGCGCCCGTCGCGCTTGCATCGCGTCGATCATCCCTTGCGTGAGTTCCGAGTCCCCCGACTCGCCGCCGTCGCTCGCGTCTTTTCCCTCATCCTCGCTCGACGCCGCGCGCGCCTTGACGCCGTCACCGCGTCCCGCGTCCCGCGTCGCGACCACCGCGCATCGCGCACCATCACCCGCGCGCGCTCGCGCCGGCATCGCGCGCGCGACGACGTGCGCGCGCGTCGTCGTCGTCATCGGCGCGCTTTTCATCTTATCCGCGCGCGCGCGTCGCGTCGTCGTCGTCGTCGTCGTCGCGCGCGCGGGACGCGCGACCATCGCGCGCATCGCGTCGAGCGCGCGCGTTCTCGCGCGTTCGTTCGACGAGGCGCGCGTCGGACGCGCGTCCACACGCGCGTCGGCGAATGACGCGATGGCGGCGAGCGTGACGTCGATCAGACGAGGCGTCCCGAGCGCGGCGAGCGGGACGACGACGACGACGCGACGACGACGCGAGCGCGATCTTTAAAGTCGTCCGTGATGGACACGAAAACGCTACGAACGCTAAGGATGCGAACGCCGACGCGCGAACGCGCGAGACCGCGCGTCTTCGCCGCGCCGCGCGCGCGCCGTCGCCGCCGCGCCGTCGCCGCCGCGCGTCGACGCGCGTCGACTCGAAACGACCCCGCGCGGCGCCCGATCGCCGCGTCACTTCAACGCGCCGATCAAGTAATCGTCCACGATGTCGAACACTCTCGACGGGTGCTGCGGCCCGTTGAATCCAGTCGTCGCGTCTCCGCCCGCGTTTCGCGCGATGGCGTCCGCGCCGCCCGGGTGTTCGTCCACGTACTCGGTCAAATCGTACACCTTGCCGTCGATGATCACCCACAGATCGTCGCGCGCGGCGTGCTCGGCGACGTCTTCTCTCGAGTACGTCGTCGCGCGATCGACGGGCGCGCGCGACGGCGTCGCGACGGCGCGCGCGCGTCGTCGTCGATCGTTCAACTTTTGCGCGATAAAGTACAAAACCACCGCGACGACGAGCGTGCGCGCGATGAGCAGCGGCGCGGGCGGCGGCGCGGACGCGAGCGTCGCCTCGCGCATCGTCGCGCGCCGGACGGCGTCGCGCGCGCGCGTCCGGCGTCGACGACGACGCGACGGTTTGTGTCGCCCATCACTCCGCGGCGCATGAGCGATGACGACGAGGCGCACGCCGACGCGCGCGCGCTCGCCGTGGCGCTGGCGCAGAGAGACTGCGATACATTGTTCGCGCGGTGCGCGCGCGCGGACGGCGCGGTGACGCTCGACGAGGACGCGCAAGCGCGATTGGCGCGCGCGCTGGAAATTTCGAGTAAATTTTCAAAGTCGTACGCCGTGCGCGTCGCGCGCGCGGCGTGCAAGGCGATCGCCGCGGCGGGGTTGGCGTTGGACGACGCGCTGGCCGCGGCGCTGCACGCGCGAGACGACGAGGCGTGGGAGCGCGAGCGCGACGGATGGCGCGACTGCGTGTACGCGTACGAACGCGCGACGCGGTGCGAGGACGACGCGCGGTCGCGGGCGATCGACGCGCGAGAGATGAACGCGCGAACGGCGTTGGGGACGCGCGACGTCGACGCGATTCGAGCGAGGACGCAGAGCGACGCGTTGGCGGGGAGCACGGGAGCTTTCGCGTGGCCGGCGGGTTTCGTCGCGAGCGAGTTCGTGATGTCGCGGCTCGCGAGCGAGGCGCTGGTGCGCGGACGCGCGGTCGTAGAGCTCGGAAGCGGTGTTGGCGTCGCGGGAGTCGCGATGGCGCGGTGCGCGCCCGCGGCGTTGGTGCTCACGGATCGCGACGCGCAAACGTTGGAAAACTTGCGCGACAACGTGCGGCTCAACGTAGATATGGACGGCGACGGCGCGACGCGAGTGGTGTTCGACGCCCTCGACGCGCCCGTCGCGAAGCGGTCGACGCCGGACGAAGCGCTCGTCGTGTCGGTTCGCGATTTAGATTGGGAGCGCGCGCCCGTCGAGGTCTTGGGCGCCGTGAACGCGGACTTTGTTCTCGCCGCCGATTGCTCGTACGACCCGACCCTCATTCCAGGACTCGTTCGAGCGCTCCGCGCGCTTTTGCGCGCTCGCGGCGCCGACGACGAGAGCGCGCCGACGACGCTCGAGACGCTCGAGGCGTCTCGAGCCCGAGAAGTCATCAGAGACCGGTACGCTCGAACGCCGTGCGCGTTCGTCGTGAGCGCCGTGCGTCAAGCGACGACGATGGACGTCCTGATCGACGCGCTGGAACGCGCGCGTCTGCACCCCGTGGACGTCACGAGCGCCATCGCCGCCTCGCGCGAGCCCGCGTTTCTTTTCGCCGACGCCGCGCGCGGCCACGCGCGCGACGCTTTTCGCGCCTTCGCGTGCAGCGCGACGCGAGTCGCGTAGAGCGGCGGCGCACCGCGTCGCGTAGCCCGTAGATCGCGGCGCGAGGCGCGCCGTTCGCGTAGTCGATTCATTCCCCAGGTTCCTTTTCTCCGCGACGCGTTTCTCGCGCGTCGAGCGTTTCCTCCGCTCGAGCGTCGCCGCACACGTCGCCTCGCGTCGCCGCGCGCGATGTCCGACGTCGACGCCGCGCCGTCGTCGGCGCCGTCGCGCGAGATCCAGTACGACGCCGTCGGACGCGTCATCGCGCGCGGCGTCGACGAGAGCCGCGCGCGCGCCAAGGCGAGAGCGGCGCGCGACCGTCCGAAACCGTTAAAGTTGGTTGTCGAAATCGACGGTGCGCGCGGTCTACCGCGCGACGTCCACCGCGTGCACGCGACGGTGCGTCGCGACGCGTCGTGGAATCTCGCGCGCTCGCATCGCGCGGTCGCGTCGTCGTCGCGTCGCCGTCGTTTGTATCGCTGACCGAGCGCGCGCGCGAGCGTCACTCGCAGGTGAACGTCGAGCCGAGCGAGAAGGCGAACGCGAGCTCGCACGGATTCGCGACGTCGTACGAAGAGGCGCCGGTGCGGTACGCGATGGAGCGACAGCGACAAAAGAGTCGCGGCGTCGTTCGGGATGCGCAGCGTGAGGCGGCGGTGAAGACGACGTTTGAGGTGTACGTGACGGATGTTTCTTTAAACGACGTCGTGCGAGCGAGCGTGTTTCGGGGAAGCGGCGCGAAAGAAGGGGAGACGAACGACGTAAAGATGCGATACGCGCTGGGAACGTGTGAGATTTTGGCGAGGCGCGTGCCGACGATCGAGGCGGGCGAACCGGCGCGGTGGATCGAGTTGAATCACGAGCTTCGCGTGCCGGAGAAACTAGGGCGACTAAAATTTCAGTGTTACTTTGACCACGAAATCGATGGGATGTTGCGAGTGAAGGTGGTGAGCGCGCACGGGATCAAGGGATCCGATTTATCGGGGCTGTCTGACCCGTACGTCGTTGTCAAGTTACATCGCGTCAACGAGTCGACGGCCAAAATTAAGGCGTTAGCCGTCGCGAGCGGCGATGCGTTCGGCCATCATGCCGGGAAGGACTCGTTCAGAACGGAGACGGTGAAGAAAACGCTCGACCCGGTGTGGAACGAGACCTTTGAGTTTGAGCGCGTAGATCGTGGCTCAGAATCGTACGTGACGTTTGAGTTGTGGGATCATGACATGGTGGGCGACGACGATTTACTGAGTCAATACGCGGTGCGCGTGCGTGAAATCAAGGCGGCGCGACCGATGGATACTCACGCTGCGATTCGCGACGTAGAATGGCGACAATTGACGACAAAACTCGAGTGTCTGGGTAAGATGAACGTGATCGCATACTTCAAAGACGACGCGCGCACTGACTTGCGAATCATTGTGGCGCGTGCGATGGACCTCAGCGCCGGCGACGTCTTTGGCACGAGTAACGCGTACGCCGAGGTGATGTGCGGAACACAACTCCACGCCACGGCACCACGCGCGGGCACGAAGGATCCTGTGTGGAATCACGCGATGAAATTCACCGTCGCGACGGAACGCAAATCGTCCGCCGCGGATGTGGTCGCGATACGTGTCTACCACTTGAATCGCCAAGGTAAGTCGCTCTTCATGGGATGTGCCAAGATTTCCGTTCATAGATTACTCACGGAGCGCGACGGAGGGGCGAAGCGTTCGTTTTGGCTCGCCTTGGTTGAGGAAAAACAACCCGTGTGCGCAATTGATCTTCGCATGCGCGTGTATGTTGCGAGTGAAGAACCTGCGGAGAGGCCTGTCGTCGAAGAATCAGATTGTGCGAAAGAGAAGGTGCACGCGCGTTTGTACTACGACGCCACGTACGCGCGCGCGCGTCGATTGGTGCGCGCACGAGAGAAAGCCGCCGTCGTCGCCGCGTCTGACAAAGAAATGGCATTTCATACGTCGCTCGCGGAAACAATCGAGTCACGTCTTCGAGATTTCAAGTGGCCTGAGGACTTAGTACCGGCGTATGCGCGCGCGTACGCGGCGTGTTGCGACGATCCGATGCTCCTTCCACCACCACCGGACGGAATGAAGATTCCATCCGACGTCATCAAAATGTTTGAGGCTGCCGCGTTCTCGCGCGTCGAAAGTGACAGGCGCCGCGCGCCGTAGATCTCGTCACGTTTAGCACATCGTAGCGATTAGATAATATAATAATAGAGACTCGACTTAGGCAAACGATGTCCACCGACAATAAATTGATTACATGACGAATGCGTTTACTTCTTTTCCCGAGCAACCTTGAGGGTGCGCAAGCGAAGCGCTTGAAGCTTGATAAAACCAGCAGCGTCCTTTTGGTCGTACGCACCACCGTCTTCTTCGAACGTGGAGAGACGATCGTCGTAGAGAGTGTTGGCAGCCTTGCGACCGACGACGATGACGTTGCCCTTGTAGAGTTTGGCGCGCACCGTACCGGTGACGCTTTCGGAGCACGTGTCGATGGCGGCTTGCATCATTTCGCGTTCCGGGGAGAACCAGAAACCGTTGTAGATGAGTTCAGCGTATTGCGGCATCATTTGATCCTTGTAGTGCATCTCACCGCGATCGAGGCAGATGGTTTCGAGCGCGCGGCGGACGGCGAGCAAAATCGTCCCACCGGGCGTCTCGTACACGCCTCGCGACTTCATGCCGACAAAGCGAGATTCAACAATATCCAAGCGCCCAATGCCGTTGTCGCCACCGAGCTGGTTGAGCTTGGCGAGCATATCGGCCGGGGAGTATTTCACGCCATCGATGGCCACCGGGTCACCCTTTTCGAACTCGACTTCAATGTACGTCGGCTTATCCGGGGCGTTCTCCGGGCTCACCGATCGCGTGAACATATCTTCCGAGTATTCAACCCACGGATCCTCCAAAGCGTTGCCTTCGTAAGAAATGTGCAACAAGTTGGCATCGGTGGAGTACGGAGCGTCTTGACGCTTCGATTGCGCCACCGGGATCCCCGCCTCGTCGGCGTACGCCAACAACTTGGTTCGCGAGTTCAAATCCCATTCTCTCCACGGCGCGATCACCTTGACGTCCGGCTTCAAGCCGTAATATCCGAGCTCGAATCGAACTTGATCGTTCCCTTTCCCAGTCGCCCCGTGGCACACCGCATCGGCGCCAACTTGCTTCGCAATTTCAATCTGTCTCTTCGCGATGAGCGGTCGCGCGATGGACGTCCCCAGCAGATACGTCCCTTCGTACAACGCGTTCGCTCGAAACATCGGGAACACGTAGTCCCGCACGAACTCCTCTCGCAAATCATCCACGAATATTTCCTTGACACCGAATTGCGCCGCTTTCGCGCGCGCCGGTTCGAGTTCTTCTCCCTGCCCCAGGTCCGCCGTAAACGTCACGACTTCGCACCCGTACGTGTCTTGCAACCACTTCAGGATGATGGACGTGTCCAGGCCACCGGAGTACGCCAGGACGACTTTTTTCACGTCACCCGAAGGTCCGACGCCGCGCGAGACGACGTTCGAGCGTCGCGCGGGCTTGACGACCGCGCGACGCGGCGCGTTCGTCTTGAGCGTCTTCGCCGAGACGGTCGTGGCGGCGGTGCGCGCGACGGCGCAGGCGTGCATCGCGCGCGGTGGGTGAGGAAGAGACGATAGAAGACGCTTCGCGCGTTCGGGGGGGGCGGGACGGCGGGCTCGGCGAGCGAGGCGGCGTGTGACACAATGGCTGTTTACTCGAGGGTTTTCAATAGGTCCGGGGCTCGCGCCGCGACCCGGCGCGAAGTGGAATTTCTAAACTTCTAAGCTCGCTACGGCTGGACTACGTTGGGCTAGTGTTTTTTCTGCGCGCGTTCGCTTTCGTGGGCTCGACAGCCTTGCCTTTGCCGCGCGCGCCGCCTCGGCGACGCCTGGGGGCGGATTTCTTGTCGCCGGCGCCGCGCTCGAGCCGAGCGATGGCTTCGAGCGCGAGGGCGAGTTCAGCCTCTTCGGCGGAGCGCTGGCGCTCTTCGTCGAGGATTTCACGCAGTGACTTTTTACGGTCGCTAGGTTCGGCGACGTACCACGACGAGCGGTCGGTGGGCGAAGCGCGGGCGACGTCAAAACCCGTCGTCGTGGCGAACGCCGCCGCCTGCGCGGAGGCTTCGGCGGCGATGATCTCACGCATCGTCGGTGATGCGCTTTTCGGAGGTCGCCAGGCTGGTTTCTTTGACGATGACGACGCCGCGGTGCGTCTCAAGAGATCACCGAGAGAGAACGCACCCGGGCTTGAGGGCGACGGCGAGAACATCGGCGCCGGCGCCGCCCCGCTCGGCTCGAGCGATTTCGACCGACTCGCCGCTCGCTCTTGCTGTGATTGGATGTCTCGCAAAGATAACGCGACGTTGCTCGATGGTGCGCTCGGCGTCGAAGTGTCTTTATCCAATTCACCCGAAAGAAACATACTCAATGAACCCTTGATGCGGGAAGAAGACGACGGCGGCGTTCGAGGTGCGGCCTTCGCGACGACTTGCGACGCGAGCGGCGGTTTGCCGACGTCAACCTTTTCTTCGTGCACTTTGGGTTGAGCTCTCGCACGAGGCGCTAATTTTGCCGCACGCTCGATTTCATCGTCCGGCTCACGACCCACGCTTCGCGTCGCCGTGGCGGCTTCCGTCCACCCGCCGACGACATCGCCCGAACGCAGTACCTGGGTGATGTCCTCCAAAGTCTCCTCCTCGAGCGAATCGAAACTCGCCTTCAGTGTTTCCAACAAAACGACGTCGAGGTTCTTCACCGCGTACTCGATGGCGAACCGCTTCAGCGCCACGGCGTTAATTTGATCGGCGAGCTGCACAACATTCAACACGTTTCTCGGTTCGATGAATTTCGCCACGGCGTGTTGCGCCAACACGTTCAAAGACGGGAACTCGCTTTCATCGTCTTCAAAGTCCTCTTCTTCCTCGCTTTCTTCTACGTCTTCTTCGTCGCGAGGTCGAGGCGGGGACACGACGACGGAACCGATGTCGCGAATCAAGCGATCGAGCTCGGATTCTACAGACGCCTTCTTTCGCCGCGGATCCAACCGCCCCAGAGAAAATTGCGGACGCGAAATCGCTTGCAGCACCAACACATGCGCGTCTCCTACGCACGCGCTCGCGACACCCTTCAATCCGCTGACACGACGAAGTGCCCCGCATCGTCGCTTCGCCGCGAATTCACCGGAACTCGCGAAAGATTTTAGCGACGCCGACGAGAGCACGTTCTTCGACGCCGTGTCGACGACTTCGAGCTCAGTCGACTCCCACGTGTACACATCACCAGTGTCGGTGACGATGGCGGAAGACGTCGCTCCGCACGACACGTCGACGGCGCGTCCACCCGGTCCGTCGCCGTCAGCGAGCAACCGCGCTTCGACGCGTTCAGACGCGCTGTCCCAGACATACACCCAACCGTCGGCGGTGAGCGCCGCGCTTTGCGCGGCACCCGCAGAAACCTTGATAATCTTTTGATCGAGCTCGTGCCATCGCGTGCCGTCGGCTGACGCTTTCGGGATGACAACTCGACGAACACAGACGGATCCGTTGCCCCACGAGTACACGTCGCCGGCGGACGAGCACGCGACGACGTGTTGTTTTGCGCTCGACACACCGGTCACGACGACGTCACGCCCTAAACCAAAACCCACCTGCTTGGCGACGCTCGAGTGCGGCCCGTCTCGCGAGTCGCCGCCGCCGCCGAGGTAGGGGCCGAGGTAGTATCCCAGCGCCCCTCGAGCGTTCGAACCCATCGTCCACACCGCGCCGTCGGCGTCGAGCACAGCCGTGAAGGTGTCGCCGCACGACACGTCGACGGCGCGCGCGCCAGCCATGTTCGGCACCTTACGCGGCGTGAATTGTGTGCACCTCCGCTCGCGTTCGCGTTCGTCGTCGGACGCCGAATCGTCGACGGCGACGGAGTATCCCAATCGCCCGAGCGCTCCGTTTCCCCACGTAAACGTCTCGAACGCATCCGTCGTCACCGCGCTGTGCGCGAGACCCGCGGAAACGCGCACGACGCGCACGTCGCATCCAAAGCTACGCACGAGCGTCGGAAATACCACCGCCTCGTCTCCGCGTTCGCGTCCGAATCCCAAAACTCCGTCTCGAGCGCACCCCCACGCGTACACGCTCCCGCTCTCATCCACGGCGAGCGCGTGAAACTTGGACGTGCTCACCCGCGACACGTTCGCCTTCATCAGCGCCCCCTCCACGCGCGCGGGCTTGCGCTCGGTCTCCGTGCTCCCGGTCCCCAAGCAATAATTCGCCCCGCTTCCAAACGAACGCACAAACGTCGTTCGCGCCGCTTCGTCTCCCCCACCCCCGATCGCGCGTTTCCTCGCCCGATCCCTCGTCAACTTTTCACTGATCAAATCTATCGCCCCCCGTCCTCGTCGATCGCGCGGTCGCTCCCAATCCGCGTTTCGACACGTCTTTGACAGCGTTTGACAGCACGCCAACGCGCCGTAATGCGCCGCGTGGTGCATCGCGCCCCACCCGCTTTCCTCATCCACGCCCTGTCGCCCCACATCCAGCGTCGGCGCGAATCCAGCGTCTTTCGCGTCTTTCCCATCGTCTCCATCGTCCCGATCGCTCGCCCTCGCGTTCGCCGCGCCCTCGTCGCACCTCGCGCGTCGTCTCGCCAGCGCCGCCACCGCCGCCGCGTCGTCTCGTCCGCTCAGCGTCCGCATCGCCCCCTCCACCGCCACGTCGTCGTACGCGTCCACGATCGCGGTGAGGCATCGCGGACGCGCGCCCGTCGCGTATCCCGCCCTGACGGCGTCGAGCGCGCCCAGCGCCGCGGCGAACGCGTCCATTCGCGTCGTCGTCGTCGTCGCATCCATTCGCGTCGTCGTCGCGCGTCGCGCGTCGCGCGTCGTCGCGCGTCGTCGCGGTCGCGGTCGCGCGGGTCGAGTCGTCAGCGCGCGCGCATCGTCGGCGCGTCGCGAGTCGTCGGCGCGTCGCGCGCGCGTCCGAGTGCGACGACGACGGTTGGGCGCGCCCGTCGCGCCAGAACGCGTCGACGCGCGCCCATCGACGGCGGCGCGGCGACGGACGCGCGGGACCGCGACGCGCGTCGCGACGCGCGACGCGCGACGCGCGGCGCGCGCGCGTCGACGCGCGTCGACGCGCGCGGACGCGGCGGCGAGGGCATTCGTTATCTTGAGGGCGCGACGCGCGACGCGGTGACGCGGTGACGCGGTGACGCGCGGGGCGACGCGCGGGACGACGCGCGGGACGACGCGGGAGACGTCGCGAGGAGACGGCGACGATGTCGCGCGCGAGGTCGATCGAGGGCGGCGCGCACGCGCCGAGCCTGGACGCCAAGGTCGCGAGGGCGTTCGCGGCGTTCGATCACACGTTCACCGTGTGCGACGCGACGAGGGAGGATTGTCCGATCGTGTACGCGAGCGATGGGTTCCTGCGGATGACGCAGTACGGCGCGGACGAGGTGATCGGGCATAATTGTCGATTTTTGCAGGGAGAGGCGACGGATGGGAACGACGTGCGCGAGCTGCGAGAGGCGATTAAGCGGGGCGATCGATGGAGCGTGCGGTTGTTGAATTATAAGAAGGATGGGACGCCGTTTTGGAATTATCTCGTCGTCGCGCCGGTGAAACTGGCGGATGGGACGGTGGCGAAGTACATCGGCGTGCAGGTGGACGTGACGGAGGTGAAGGACGCGACGACGGGCGAGCGAGGGATCGATTTCGATGAGGAAGGGATGCCAGTGCCGAGTCGCTACGACGCTCGCGCGGCAGCCGTGTCGCTAGGGCGCGTGAGCGAGGTGGAGAACGCGGTGCGAGCGGCGGAAGGGTTATCTGAGGATGGCGTGGACGACGCGGGCGCGAGGAAGGGACGCGTGGGTTTGGATTTGGCCTCGACGCTCGAGCGCATCGAGCAATCGTTCGTCATCACCGATCCGTCGTTGCCCGATCATCCGATCGTGTTCGCGAGCGACGGTTTCATGGATTTTACTGGATACTCTGTGGATGAAATCTTGGGACGGAACTGTCGGTTTTTGCAAGGGCCGAAGACGGATCGAGCGGCGGTGGCGAAGATTCGTGAGGCGATCGAGCTCGGGGAAGAGTGTACGGTGCGATTATTGAATTACACAAAGAGCGGAAAGCAGTTTTGGAACATGTTCACGTTGGCCCCCGTGCGTGATGACCAGGGAATTGTACGATTTTTTGCGGGCGTACAGGTGGACATCACCGCGCACGATCCGAGCACCGAGGACGAGTCGATCGCGGAGATCACGTTCAAGGGCACGGATGACGAGAACATAGCCATATCGAAGGGCGCGGCGAGTATGGTCGCCGGTGCGACGGCAAAAGACAAAGAGTTCGAGCCACCGTGGGTGCGCATGCACGGGAAAATGCTCACGCCCAAGCCTCATCAAATTGAAAATCGTCGTCATTGGGAGGCGCTGCGCAAGGCGACGAACGATGGCACCAGAGCTTTAACGATCGACGACTTCGTGCCGGTAAAGCGCATTGGACAAGGCGACGTGGGCACCGTGCACTTGGTTGCCCTCGCCAAACAGCAAGATATCACGTTCGCATTGAAGATTTTGACCAAGCAGGAAATCATCGACCGCAACAAGCTTCACCGTTTGCACACTGAGTCGACGATTTTGAACGAAGTCGACCACCCATTCGTGGCGACGTTGTTCGCGTCGTTTCAAACCGCGACTCACGTGTACTTTTTGATGGAGTATTGCGAAGGAGGCGAGCTATATGACTTCCTGCAAAAGATTCCAGACAGGCGTCTGAGCGAAAATGCGACGAGGTTTTACGCGGCGGAAGTACTCGTGGCGCTCCAGTACCTGCACTTGCTCGGATTCGTGTACAGAGACTTGAAACCGGAGAACGTTTTGCTACGTCGTAGTGGGCACATCGTTATCACCGATTTCGACCTGTCGTTTTGCGCGACATGCAAACCGCACATTAATATTCAACCTGGGAACCCGTCTTGGATCGCCGGCGCGCGAGCCGTCGAGCAAGCGTCGTCAAAGAAGTCACTCAAGCCGCCGCGACTGCCAAAGAACGGTTCCAATCCCATGCTTATGGCGGAACCGTTCACATTCACGAACTCTTTTGTCGGCACGGAAGAGTATCTTTCCCCAGAGGTTTTGAACGGTACCGGCCACTCCGGTTCGGTTGACTGGTGGGAACTGGGCATTTTCATGTACGAGATGGCGTACGGCACGACACCGTTCAAATCGGCGACGCGAGAAGAGACGTTCAACAAAATCTCGGATGGGAAAGTGACGTTCCCAGATGACGTTCCCATGAGCGACGATTTCAAAGATTGTGTCGGTAAATTACTGCAGCACGATACGACAAATCGCTTGGGCACGCTCGGCGGTGCCGAAGAAATTAAATCACACCCATTTTTCAAATCCATCAATTGGGGTTTGCTTCGTTGGGAAGTGCCCCCGAACATTCCAAAACTTAAGCCTACGCGCAGTGCACCACCCCCAGCCAAGGAAGAACCGGAAGAGATGTTCGAGATCGAGGTGTAGACGCAAAACTATTGCAGCTCGAAATTTTCAATTCACATTCACAAATCGAAACTAAATCGGCGGAATGAACGGCTCGTCGTCGTCGTCGTCGTCGTCGTCCCTCAACGCCTTCACCAGCGGATGTTTCTTAAGATCTGGCTGTATCGTAACGATGCGTTCAATCAAAATCCGCGTGGCGTTCAAGTCTTGTCGACACTCGAGCTTCAACGTCGCCCAATTAAAGAGCACGTCGACGCAATCGGGATCCGGCTCTAACGCCTTTAAGTAATACGCTTCCGCCTCATCTAACTCTCCTCGCGCCTGTAATATCATCGCTAAATTATTCGCCGCGTCCACGTTCGTCCCGAGCTCCAGCGCGCGTCGATACTCCCGCTCCGCGTCGTCAAACTTTTCCAGCGTTTGATAAAAGTTGCCCAACATGAATCGACTCTCTGGACTCTCATCCGTCTTCACGCGCTCTTCGAAGAACGTTTTTGACTGCGCGATCAGCGCATCGAACGCCCACTCCACTTTCGCCGCTCTCTCGTCGTCGCCGGCGTCGCGCGCCGCCTGTAACTCGACGCGACGCGCGGCTTTGAGACCTTCGAACGAGGTTCGTCGGCTCACTCTGAGCACGCTTTCGGGCGTTTCCTCGTCGCTCGGCGCCGCCGAGGCGCGAACGACGACGCGCGCGCGCGTGCGACGGTGCCGGCAACGCGTCGCGTGGGCGCGCGGCGCGCGCGAGGACGTCGAGGCGACGGCGTGCGACATGGCGCGACGGAGAGTCGACGTGTGCGGCGCCGCGGGGCGGTTTCTTCGTTACATCGATATCGAGAGGACGTCGACCGCGAAAGCTGCGCGACATCTATGGTCTACACTGCTTCGTCCGAGTTGACGCGCGGGTCCGTGACCTCGACGTCGGCTTCGATGAATTCCTCGGGCGCGGGAAGGTCTAAATCGGCGTACGTCGCCGACGTTCGACGGAAGAACAAACCCGGAGTGTCCACCGAGCGCACGCGCGGTAAATGCTCGCGCATGATTGCTTCGATTTCGTCCGAAGCGTCTTGGATGAGCTTCATGTCCTCAGGTTCGAGGTTTGCGGAATCCGTGGCGAAATCGCGAAGGGTGGCGAGGTGATAGACGAGCTTTTCGCTCGCCGACGCGCCCTTCAGTCCGGTTTGCGAGTCAGCTTCTGAAATCACGCTCCCTTCGCGTTGATCGCGACGAGATGACGCGCCATCATCGCGCCAGAAGTCTGCAACACGTTCGCTGAACGGCGAACCGCCGTCGACGGAACTGCCGCGACGTTCCTCGCTCGTTCGTCGCGCCGCAGTTTCAATTGAGTTTCTTCGGACCAGCTCAACTTTTTTGACAATGTCGTCTCCGGGCTCGACGTTGCTCACGATGGCGTTCTTCTGATCCTTCTGTAACCACTTCGGCCCGAGCGTGGCGATGATGACCATTCCGAGCGGCGCGGTTAAAATGATTGAAAATACCGCCGTAGTGAGAATGTCGTTGCCCCACGACACGTACTCGGCGGATTTTTTCTTCTCTATGATGTAATCCAGCGGATCAGATGCCAGCGCAGCTTGGACGGTGGCTTTGGGGATCCATGCCAAAGACACAAACGCGCGCTCGATTCGCGATAGCTCACCGCCGCCCACGGCTACATAAGCCATGGGCAAACGAATGCACATACCGATGAGGAGAAGACCGATGGATTTGGGAATCGTCGACGGCTTGACGTCTTTGAAACTCACCGCCGTGCCGATGACGCCGAACAGCAAGGGCTGAAATATGAAACGCCATAACTTGGCCAAATCAGTCTCCACACCGTGCGCGTGATCGTCGGAAGGTCCGTTTGTCAGCGCCGGGTGCGGCTTGTTCGTGCGCCAACACTTATTGGCCGAGATGCCCAAAGCGAGCGCGGACATGGCGCCACCACCGTTGAACCCGTAATGTCGACCTAAGAACATCGTAAACAACCCTAAAATCATAACCATGGACGATCTCTTCCAACGCTCGTTCCAAATTTTCGTCATACCGCAAATAACCCCCCCGAGCGTGCCGACGCACAGACCCGCCAACACGTCCACGGGACCGTGCAAAATCGTCCACGCCATGTGTCCCTTGCTGCCTAGCGCGAACGACTTGAAGATCGTGTACCCCGTGATCGCTACGACGTCATCAAACGACGCCGCCGCGACGACTAACGACGGAATTCCCTTCGCCACGCCGTAACCGAGCGATTGTAACTCAAACATGCCGAGCACCACCACCGCGGGCGACACCGCGCCCAGGATGAACCCCAAGCACATCCCGAGCGGGAACGACATTTTAAATATCAGCATCGAAAATAACCCGCACGCGATCGCTTCAGAGAGCCCTGGCATGACGGTCAATCGACTCGCCATCCATCCTATCGAGCGAAACGCGTCCAAATCTAACTCTAACCCGCTCCGCATTAAAATCACGCTCAAACCGGCGGCGCGAATGTCGCTCGACCACCGCTCTGGCAAATCGTTCACCAGGCCTCCCGGCACGTTTCTCAGCAGCAACCCGCACAACAACATTCCAGTCAACGACGGTAGCCCACACATCACCGCCGCGGCCCCACCGACGTGCGCGCACGCCCAAATCAGCGCCACCGCCCAGACGCCGCCGCCGCTCACCTCGACGTTCGCCCCGTTCGGCGCCATCACCTCCCCGAACGCGAACCGCAGCATCGCCCACATCGCGCACGCCATGACGCAGAACGACAATCGATCGTAGTTGAGCTTGCGCTCGCGCACGATGCGATTCGCGCGCTCGTGCTCGCTCTCCGTCGCGTCTCTGCGCGACGAACTGCGCGACGGACGGCCGCGCGGTGTCGCGACCGTGCGCGCGAACTTCTGCGCGTGCTGACGCAGATGGAGCCCCATCACGCGTTCGTTCGCGTTCGTTCGCGTTCGTCGCGCTCTCGGGCGCGGCGATCGCGCGCGTCGCGCACTGCGGCGCGCGCGACTCTTCGCGTCGCTTTCGAGGAGAGGGAGGCCAGGAGACGCGGCGCGCGGCTGAAACGCGATGAATGTGCGGTGAAATGCTAAACACTAAACGCTAAACGAAATCAAGGAGAGAAGAATGAACCGCTGGCACCTAAACCGCCGCGAATTTGCTCCGCGAGCGCGGCGACTTTGCGCTCGAGGTCTTCGTTGCGGCGGCGCTCGTCGCTCAAGCCGCGCTCGAGGTCCTCGCATCGCACGCGGAGGGCGGCGTGTGCGTCGGCGACGATTTGGGCGTCGTTCCGCATGCGATGTAACGCGCGACGGAGCTCGACGTTTTCTTTTCTGTACGCCTGCACGCTCGCGTCGGTGCCGAAAGCGAAGGTGGTCGCCGCCGGCTTGTCCGGACTAGCGAAATCGATAAGCGCCGACGCCGGGGAGGACGCGTGTTCGTCGTCTCGTTCGTCGTCTCGTTCGATCGACTTGTCATCGCGCAGAACGCTCGTGCTCACCGGTGGAGCGCGATTTTCATCGCTCGCCAGGGCTTCGTGCTCGGGGAAATCTTCCGGCACGCGCAAGATTTGCGTCTCGTTTTGGCACGCTCCGTTGTATCCACCAAAGGCGACGACGGCGTCCTCCATACCATCGCGCGTGCTCAGCGCGCACAACGTCATGCCTTCTCCCACGATCGGCGGTGCGAGAAATGCATCGTTCCGATCGACCCATTCCATCTCCTCCAAATCTAAAATCGAACACTCTGAGAGCCCGCGCTCGTTGTTGCCTCCGCCGACGAGGACCCAGAACCGACCGTCTTTGATCAAGACAGCCGCGTGACCCGCGCGAGGCTCGACGCGCGCCGCGCCGCGAGGATTCACCTCTATCCATTTGTGTTGCACTAAGTCGAGCGCAAAGAGTGATGAAAAACATTTCGTCGATCTGCCCGTACCGCCGAAGACGAGCAGCGTGTCTTGGCCCCACATCGTCGCAGTGTGCTCCGCGCGAGACTCTGGAGGGTGCCCACCGGGTGCCTTCACCGCGCGCCACACGAAAGAAGTCATGTCTAAAATCCACGCGTCGTTCAAAAATCGTCGCTCGTCGTCTTCGCCGCCGAAGACGATGCACTTGTGTTCGCCGACCATCGTGACCGAGGCGCCGCGACGCGCGCACGGCGCTTCGTCTCCGCCGGTTTCAATCTTGACCCATTCCACTTCGTCTAATCCATCGTCTTTCGTTTCCATCCTGTACACCGACATCGCGCTCGTCTCCGGTCCCTTGAACCGGCCGCCGACGACGAAGACGACGCCTCGACACGTCACCGCCCGATGCCCCGCGCACGCCGGTAACGCGCTCGTCCCCGGCTTCGTCTTCAACCGCCGCCACGTCGACGTCGTCAAATCGAGCTCGTGCGTGTCGTTCATGAATCGTCCGCGAAACGATCCCCCGATGACGTACATCTTCGCGCCCGCGACGGTCGCCGCGTGTTGAAACCGCGCCGTCGGCTTCGTCCCCGCGTACTCCAAAAACTCCCATCTCCCGCGCTCGACGCGCATCGCCTCCGGCAGCGCCTCCATCCCGCCCTTCGCGTGCATCCCACGATTGCTTCGCCGCGCCTCCGTCGCCGCGCCGTCCCACCAATTCGGTTTTTCCTCGTCCAGCACCTTGACGTACAGCCGCATCGCCTCGTTCGCCGGCGTCGCGTCCAGCGCCTCCCACGCCCGCGCCATCGCTCGCAGCGCCCGCGGGTCGCCCTCCGCCAAGTGCGCGTCCTCCGCCAGCGCCTCCGCGTCGGACGCGCCCGTCCGTTCGCGCACCGTCGTCAACGCGCCGCGCGTCGCGCGTCGCTCCAACGCGAAGAGCATCAATCGCGTCTCGTCGCTGAAAAACGACCGCGCCGCGCTCGAGTTCCCCACGCGCGTCGCCGCGTGAAACCTGCGTCGCGCGTTCGCGTTCGCGTCAGTCGCCGCGCTCGAATCGCGCGCGATTCGCGCTCGAATCGTCGCGTCTTCGGTCGCGGTCGAGTGCGTCAGAGCGCCGCGCGCTCGCATGCGCGTGTCGAGCGTCCGCGCGCGCACCGCTCCGGGTACGGCGTCGGGTTCGGGTTCGCCATCGCGCTTTGTCGGACGCTCAAGCGCGTCGCGCTCGCGAGTGCGGATCGTCGCTCGAGACGCGAATCCCGATCCGAATCCGACGCGCGTCTCGACCCCAGGCGACGCGATGCCGCCGACGATCGATTGGTCCGTCGTGGACTTCGACGCGGACGTGGGACACGCGCACTGGACGCGCGCGCGGCGACGAGAGACGGGGGCGCGCGTTCGACGCGCGCTCGAGGCGGCGGCGGAGACGCGACGCGCGGGACGCATGGCGACGTACGACGAATCCGGCGACGAGGAGGAGAGCATGGAGCGCATGAGCGTGGAATTCGCGGCGGAGGCGCTGATCGCGAGCGGGACGTACGACGCGGACGCGAGAGCGGGATTGAGAACGCGGGCGATAAGCGCGGGCGAGTCGTGGAGGACCTTCGCGGAGGCGGAGGACGGCGCGGCGGAGCGAATGCGACGCGCGGCGGCGTTGGACGATGGGAGCGAATCGGAGAGCGAAGAACGAGCGGAGGGGGCGTGGTCGTGGACGCGGGCGGTGAAAATCGGTGGAGCGGCGGCGATCGGGGGGGCGGCGTTGTTCGTCACGGGGGGGGTCGCGGCGCCGGCGGTGCTGGCGTCGTTGAGCGGGCTGGGCGTGATAGGCGCGGCGACGACGGGGGTGTTGGCGACGCTGGGCGGCGTCGGCGCCGTGTTCGGCGCCACGGGCGCGGGGCTGACTGGGTACGCGATGTTGCGTCGAACGTCGACGGAGATGGAACAGTTTCAGTTCATTCCTCTGCGCGGCGTCGGGCGACGATTCGCGCTGCACGTGTTCGTTCCTGGATTTTTGCGCGATGAGCGCGATTTACTCCGCGCGTGGGGAGCGGAAAAGAATCAATACGTCGTCGTGATCGATGATCCGGGCGAACTCGGGATGACGCTCGAGCGCGACGACGACGGCTATTTGATCGTGCAAACCACCGACGCGTTGAAGCAGACCGTCAAGGGCGCGGCGTCTCTGGCTGGGGTGATCTCTGGGAGTATCTTGGTTTCTTACCGCTCGATCGATCCGCAAGAGTTGGCGCGTTCGCGTTCGAGTAAAATCTTGAGCAAGAAGGGCAAGACGCCGAAGATTGAGGAACTGGAAGCCATGCCGCGGCCGTTGGAGCTACGACTGCAACTCACCAAGGACGAGGCGTTGGATAAAAAAATGGACTCGCTGGTGGAAAAGATGAGGGAGGTCGTGCTGGAGAAGACGATCGACGAGAAGGACGCCGAAGCGCCGGCGGCAAAACCTGAGTGGGGAAATCACACCGGCGAACAATACGTGCTGAACTGGGAGCCGTCCACGCTCACCGAACTCGGCACCGCGATGCAGTTCGTGGGTGGTAAGTACGCCATCACGGTCGCCGCGCCGAAAGTTTTAGCTCGAACCGCGCTCGCGTCGATCACGACCGCGGTGTCTTGGCCGGTGACGCTCCTCAGCTGCGCGTGCTACCTAGACAATCCGTGGACGATTGCGCGAGCAAAGGCGGAAATCGCCGGGGAGGAAATCGCCAACGCTTTGCTCACCCAGCAGCACGGTCGACGACCCGTGACGTTCGTGACGTACAGCTCTGGCGCGTTTGTGGTTCAGAGCGCGCTGATGAAGCTCCACGCCGCTGGTGAAAAGGGAAAGAACATTGTCGAGCGCGTCGTGTTCATTTCGGCGCCGATGTCTACGTCGAATAAAGTCTGGGAACCGATGCGAGAAGTGGTATCGGGGCGACTGGTCAATGTGTACGTCCCCGACGACTGGATGCTGCTGTTCTTTTATAGACTCAAGAGCGTTGATACGACGCTCGGATTGGCTGGGTTACAGCGCGTCGATAGAGATGACGTCGAAAACTTTGAAATGTCTTTTAAGCACGCGAACATCCCCGACGAGATGTCTCGCATTCTCAACGAAATAAATCTCGACGAATAACGAGGTAAAAAACGTACGATCTAGCTACTTGTTGTATATTCACATAATTATCAGTCTAACGTACCGCCGGTATGCTGGTACTCGTTCAACTACCAGACACGCCGTGTGATTCCTTCTTCGCCTCCGCGCGCTCTCGAGGGAACTCTTCGGCACGAATCGCGGCGTGATTGATCAACTCCTGCAATTTTGAATGAGATTCAGCGCTCGGATTGAGACTACCGGTGCGATGCAACTGATTCATGCACTCCGAAAATACGATGAACGTGTCAATGTCGTCTAGCGGGCTTTGGCACGAATCGTCATCGTCGTCGAAGAAGAAATGCTCGTCGTCTTCTGAGTCGACGTCGCCGGCGCGAGAGTACGGATCAGCGTCTTGCGCTTGCTTCGCCAACGCGCGGAGCGTCGTCGCGTCAAAGTGCATTTCTCCATCATCGTCCTCTTCGTCAAAGTTGTGTTCCTCGTATTCGTCTTCGCCGTCGAAGAGGCCAAGGCCATTCCATTGATGCCTACTCTTGCCGCTCGCTTCATCCGACTTGCGCTCCGTGATTTGCCATCGCAAATCTTCGAGTAAAGAGATGAGCGTGTCAAGAATACCTCCGAGCGCACCTCGAATCTCAGGTGTTAGCGACTCTGCCGGCGCTTGCAAAAGCGCCATGAGTCCCAACGCGCAAACTTTCTTGGCGTGTTCAGAGGTGAAGTTTTTACGTTCTCCACTCTTCCTGCGCTCGGCGAGCATGTTCGACCACAACGCGAACACTTCGTTCGTTTTGCCAGTTCGGTTCGTCGCTGCCAGCGCAAGCGATGCGTTATAATGAAGTGCATGCGCGTAAGTCATCATGAGCCAATCCCTAAAGTGTGGCAACTCCGCAGTCGCGAGACACGCAAGTGCAATGTTCACGTACGGTTCGATGACGACGTCGACGCGGCCGCGGCAATTCGTCATCACGCACTCCATCAACTTTGGCGCTGGCAAGCAATCGGGCTCGGGATAATCGCCTCCTAATACCTTTTCGCACAGCTTATACGTATCTTCCACGTAACTCGAGCCAGGGGTGAGAAAGTGCTCCGTGCCTCGACTGATGTAGTTGTCGAGCGGAATGAGCATATTCTCGAAATATTGCAGCGCCCAGTCATCCATCATGCGCATCATCAGCGGCCAGAGTTCCCACATGCGTGGTGTCACGACCGGAGTGAAATACGTTAGGTAGGACAATATCTCCAAAACTTCCTCAAACACGTCGTATCCTTCTTCGCTAATCATTTTATGCAAAATTGGGAACACGGCGGCTTCAAGTTCGGGGTACATGTGCGGTAAACTAGAAACGGATTCGAGAATCGTCGACATGGCGCGCAGACATCCCATGCATGCCATCATGCCGTACTCATCGTCATCCTTTCCTTCAGCTTCTTGCACAACCTTCCAGAACGCTGCGGCGAGGTTCTGCGTCATGCCCAAAGCGAAGGGCGCGATGTCTTCGCCAAACTTTTCGGTGATTGTTTCAAGCGTGTACACAACATCTTCCGACTCCACTTCGTTCATGAGCTTGAAAAACTCGTCTAACAACTGTGGTAGAATACCCTTCAGCGCGCTCACGTCGTCTGTGGCTTGCACAAAAGCTCCGAGCCCAACGACTGCCTCGAACCTCACCGGAATTTCGGGATCCTTCATCGCATTTACGACGCTCGAAAACAGCTGCATAAAGTTATTCTGGTCTCGGAACGTGATATCCGAATACTTTGATACGCACGATACCGCCTTGGCGCGAATATGACCATGTACACAACCAAATGCCGGAACAACATGCGTCATGAGCATACCTTCGATTTCCTTTGCGTAATCCGGGTGCGTGGATAAAAGTTGCGACAGGGTGGTGATGACGAGCAGCGCGCCATCGAGTTCGTATCGCGCTCTAGCGTCCATCGGCCCGGATCTGACGCTGGAAGAGTTTTTGGTGAATATTTGAACCATCGCGCCTAACACCTTTGGCAAGTTTTCCTTCAGACGCCTGCCGGTAATCACCAATTCTTGTGTGTAACTGCACGCCGCGGTTCGTGGCGAATACATGTCTTCTATGAGATCTTGTGATTTTCGAACGTACTCTTGGGGATCATCCTTCCACAGCTCGTCGTCCTCAGCGCTGAAACATAGCATTGGAAATACGATTTGCTGGAAGATTGCATCGAGGTGCGGCTCCATGTGCTTGTACATCGTCGGAACCCCCAACGCCGTGGAGAGATGGTGCACGGCGAGATTGACGACTCGGTCGGGCATCACCGCACCCGTGGCGAGGGAGCTCAGTAATTGGATGTATACTGTCACAAAGTGTCCAGCGTATTTGTCACGATACACCGTCGCTTGAGCCTTGTCGTGAGGTTGGCACTTTTTCAAGTTGCCGTATCTATTGAACATCCGATTGACGACGTGCATCGCCCACTTCTTCGTCTTCCACCACGGCCAATGTTTCAACTCAGTCTTATCGTCCGTCGGCATATTCTCTGTCGGCACTGGCGCGGTGATGATCGCGTGAAACGCCGCCATCCATTCCCGAAACGTCCCTTCCTCGCGCAAAGACGGTCCGACGTTAAGATACGTTGCGCTCAAGTACGTCTTGCAAATCGCCTTCTTCAACTCCTCCAATTCCGTGTCCGGCGGGCCTTGATACGCAAGCAACGCCTTCAAAATCTCCAGCAACTTTGGAAACACCACGCGTATCATCTCTTCGATGTCTGCTCGCTCATCCACCGCCTTGAACTCATACTTTCGACACAGCGCGTGCAACACCAACACCGTCCCGCACAGCTTTCCGCTCTCGCTCGACGACGCGGCGTTCAACCCATCCAGCACCTGATTCGCCACCTCCGGCCAACGCCCGGGGAAATCATGATGAACGATCACTCGCACCGCCTCCACGAGCTGACTTCGCACCTTGCTCGGCGTGTTCGCGATCGCCTCCAGCGCGACGCGTCGAACCGCCGCTTTTTCGCCCTCGTCCAAGATCGGATTCGTCTCCGTCGTCGCCGTCGCGCCTTCGCGCTGCGTCCACGACTTATTGACGAGATGCTTGAAGTAAATGCTCGCGCTCTGCCGCGTGCCCATCTCCGTCGCGGCGTCGCTCGCGAGGCCGAGAAGGCCGAGCGCGGCGCCGCTGCGGGCGGCGGCGGATTTTAAAAACGCGTCGGCGGCGACGCGCGTGCCCTCATCGGCGCTCACTGACCCAGCGAGTGCGGCGCGAAGGTCTTCCATGTCGCCGAACCGCGCGCGCGGTGCGACGACGGACGCGCGGGCGTGTGCGGGGAGTGGCACGCGCCGCGCGGAGGGTTGACGCCGCGCGGAGGCGAGCGAGACGCGAACGTCGGGCGACGGAACGAGACGCGTGGCTAGAAACGCTGTCGCGTGCGTTACAAGGGTAAAACGAGACGACGTGATCACCACGAGTACTTGGCGTCGATGAAACGGTCTTCGTAGAGCTCGGCGGCGCGATCCCAACCCAAATCGCGCTCGAAACCGCGCGCTTGAATACGGCGAAACGCGTCCCGGTGATCGCGATAGGTTGTAATCGCGTGGCCCATGGCGTCGATGAGCTTGTTCGTTTCCGCGCTATCAAAAGTCCAACCGTTACCGGTGTCATTGAACGGGTCGTATTGCTTCACCGTGTCTCGTAAGCCGCCGACGGCGTGGACGATGGGCACGGTGCCGTACCGCATCGCGTACAGTTGGTTCAATCCGCACGGCTCGAATCGGGAGGGCATCAACAGAATGTCCGCCCCGGCGGTGATTCGATGCGCCATTTGCACCGAAAACCCAACCCAGGCGCGACATTTGTCGTGATGTCGGCTCTCCATCCCCCGCAGAGCGTCTTCCAAATCGCCCCGCCCGCTGCCCAACATGATGAGTTGCACGTCTTGGCTCATCAACCATCCTTCAGCTTCGGCGATCAAGTCTACGCCTTTCTGGTCATCGAGACGCCCGATGAATGCTAAAATAGGCACGTCTTCGCGTTCGGCCAACCCGAGTTGGCGCTGAAGCGCGAGTTTGCACGCGCGCTTGCCGTCCTCAAACGCGCCGGCGCGCGGCTCGTATCTCGCGTATCCGTCGCCGTCCAAATGATGATCAATGTCGGGCGACCACTCGTTCAAGTCGATGCCGTTGACGATGCCACTGAGCTTGTGCTCGCCGAATTCGCGAATCGTCGGCGCGAGCCCCCAGCCGCCCATGTCCGTCGTGATCTCCCACGCGTACCCTTCGCTCACGGCGATGACTTTGGTGGCGAGACGCAATCCGGCTTGCATGATGTTCATGCATTCACCGCCCATCGGATCGTCGAGCAAGAAGTGGTGCTTGTAATGATCTGGAAGCTGCAAGTTGTTGAATTCGACTAAAGGTCCGCGACCCTGGTGCGCCATGTTGTGAATAACGAAGCACGAGCGCGCGAACTCAAACTTGCCGTGATCGCGATAGTACGCCTGCAAGTACACCGGAAGCAACGCCGCGTGCCAATCGTTGGCGACGAATATTAAATTTTCATCTCCATACGGCACACCTCCGCACGGCACGTGCCACACCGCCTCTAAAGCGGCTTGACACAGCATCGCGTTGCGAAACATCGCGTCCGAGCGTTCGCCCGCGTAAATGTTGTCGCGCACAAAGTGATAGGCGCCGTGATCGACGAACACAAAATCCACCCCATCGCGGTACGAGTGAAAGTACCCAACCTCCACTTGACTCCCGAGAATGTTTAACGTCAACCGAACGTCGGTGTCGTACACTTCTTCGTACTCTTTATACCTCGGCGCGACGACCATCACGCGATGGCCTCGCCCGGCGAGCGCCTTCGGAAGCGACTGCATGACGTCACCAAGACCGCCAGTCTTACTAAACGGCGCGCACTCGCTCGCGACCATGATGATGTTCAGCCGCTCTCGACATTTCGGCGCCGCCGGCGCTTCACGTTCCGCCTCCGCCGCCGCCGCCGCCGCCGCCTCCGCGACCGCCTCCGCGACCGCCGCCTCCGCGACCGCCGCCGCCGCGACCGCCGCCTCCGACGCCGTCCCACCCCCCCCGCTTCCCGCGCGCTCCACGAACGCCGACGCGTCCTCGAACGCCGGTCTCCCTGCCCCCCCGTACGCGCTCTTCTCCCCCCGCGCCGCGCGTCGCCGTTCCAACCTCTCCGTCAGCGCGCGCCGCTTCTCCAGCAGCTCCACCGACTTCGCCCTGAGCGCCTCCAACCGCGCCGCGCGCGCGTCCTCGTCCTCCGTCGCCGTCATCGCCGCGCGTCCTCGCGTCGCGCGCGCGATCCCGCGCCGCGCCTTCTTCGCGCGTCGCGCGCGTCCCGTCGTCGTCGCCGCGTCGGATACACCGCCGCGAATCGTCGCC
>Ga0255763_1000753_pt1 | contig 35247 bp, 22 predicted proteins | sample 041ome_2_FD_179963 | JGI IMG/M metagenome (GOLD analysis project Ga0255763, IMG submission 179963) | Coastal salt marsh microbial communities from the Groves Creek Marsh, Skidaway Island, Georgia - 041406US metaG (version 2) | ecosystem: Environmental > Aquatic > Marine > Intertidal zone > Salt...
TACACCAACTCCTCGAACACGCACTTCATCGCGTCGAACGAATCCACGCGCCGGTCTGACGACACCGCGTTTATCGTTTCGCTTTTCTTCTCCTCTTTCTCCTCCTCCTCCGCTGTCGTCGTCGTCCTCGTCGTCGAAGCGATTTCCCTAACCTCTGAGTTTACCGACGTCGGTTGCATCGCGTTCGCGTACCCGGCGAACACGTTGTTTTTGTTCCCGTAGTCGACGACAACGATCGGCGACGCGTCGCCTTGTTTCGAACGCGCGTCCATCTTAATATAATAAATAACTTTGCGCCGCGTAAATCAAAAGCAAACGACGCAGAGAGAGAGAGAGAGAGTCGAGAAGTGAATTTAAAATGAAGATTTTCCGTTTCGCGCACGCGAGATTTTCCACACTTTTGGACTTTTATTTATACATGTATTCCTCTTCTCGAGCGGCATCGACGATGACGACGCTCCTGTTGCGAAGGTTACACGTAAACGGCGGCGGCAACGTTGGCGGTGGAAGTAAATGTTATTTGCGGAGTCATCCTCCTCCCGCTCCTCCCGCGGCGGCGGCGGCGCGCTGTCGTCGTCATCTTCGAGCGTCGTCGTCTTCGATTTCAAACGCCGCGAAGACGCGAATCGAAGACGAGGACGAAGAGTTAACTTTCGAGCGACGACGCGAGAGCAACGCGAACGCCACATCGACGACGACGACGACGACGAGTAGGAATAACGCGTCTGCAAATAACAGCAGCAACGGGCACATGGTGCTCGTCGATGGGATGTCGTTCCTCTTTCGCGCGTTTTACGGGTTTCAATCTCGCTCGGACGCGACGAAACTGATAAACAGTAAAGGCGAAGACGTGGGGGTGTTGCACGCGTACGCGCACGCGATGTGCGCTTTGTTGGAATCGAAACCCTCGCACTTCGCGGTGTGTTTCGATAGCAAAGGAAAGACGTTTCGGCACGAGATGTTTGTGGATTATAAAGCGAACAGACCTGAGACTCCGGAGGCTTTGATTGAGTTGATTCCGAAGGTGAGCGAGTTAGTCGAGGCGATGGCGATTGAGACGGTGAAGGTGAGCGGCGTCGAAGCGGACGATTTAATCGGGACGTTAACGAGACGGTCGGTGATGGAGAAAGGGTTTAAAGTGTCCATAGCGAGTCCGGATAAGGATTTTTGTCAGTTGTTGAGCGAAAACGTTCGGATGTTGCGACCGGGCGGCGGCGGGCAGTTTAGCCCGTTCACTTTGAGAGAGTTTGCGAAGACGCACGAAGAGTTGATTCAACCGGAACAGTTTGTAGATTTCTTAGCGTTAGTTGGAGATTCGAGCGATAACGTCCCTGGAGTCGAAGGTGTTGGACCGAAAACGGCGAGAAAGTTGTTGAACAGATATGCCAACGTGGATGCGATATTAGAAGCGGCGAAGAACGGCGAGGACGGGTTTGAAAAGATGGGCACGAAAAAAATGAGAGAGGCGCTGAAATCAGAAAAAGGACAGAAGAGCGCGCAGTTGTCCCGAAAACTCGTAGAAATTCGCACGAAACTGTCCGCGCCAGACGTGAACGGTGATTTAGACGCGTTTCGCGTGACGACGCCGGACGATTACGGTCGCAAAGCGTTGGACGTGTTCGAACGGTACGAGTTACTGAGCGCTGCCGATAGATGGAAAGCTATACACAACATAGTTTAGATGTACATATACACATGCCTACAATATACCTATACCACGGTGCACTACTACACGCGTCGCGTCAGAAACTAAGAATTCTACCTATTGTTTTATGCCTCGCTTTCGGAACGTCTTCTCACTCGTCCTCTCTCATATCCTTCAACGTAGTCCCGACGAGCAAAGCGAACACCAACACGGCGTTCATTCCCGCGAACACGTCGAGAAACCAGTACCCGGTGATTGAACCTAAACCTTCGATTGGCGAGGTGGACCCAAACAAAACAGCGAACGCATTCGACCCTTCCGTCGGGGCTTGCCACACCGTTAAACCCGCGATGGACGCATCGTCGGGAACCTCGTCGACGAGAAGAGCTTTCGTGACAGTTGCTGTTCTTTTCGTTCGTCCGTGTGCGCGTTTTGACGACGACGACGACGACGGTAAAGAAGACGACGAGCGCGAGGAAAGCGCCGCCTCGACGCGCGAAGGAGCGCACGCGACGTGCATATTTGATGCCGCTTTCTTTTTGTCGCTCGCAGTCTGCGCGGCGCGCGTGTTACTGTTGTTAGGTATTTTTGTAGGGGAGTTCGGGAACTTTTGAAAATCTTATTTTGGTAGACAAGAGTGGTTGAGATAAGAATCTCAATGTGTTTTTGCGCTCGTTTCTCGACGCCTTCAACTCCAAAGAAGAAGAAGAAGATAGACTCGAGTTTATCAACAAGCGATGAGTGCTTACGCGGAGGTAAACTCTGTTTTGTTTTAGAGAAGAGAGAGAAAATTTGAAAATGTTAGTAAATTTCGAACGTTGGGGGGATTTAGAAAAAAACGCACTGGTGACAGCCTTGGTGCCTTCAGACACGGCGTGCTTGGCCAATTCACCCGGCAAGATCAATCGAACGGACGTTTGGATTTCTCTGGACGTCACGGTCGGCTTCTTGTTGTATCGGGCCAACTTGGCGGCTTCAGTCGCGATCTTTTCGAAGATGTCGTTGATGAAGGAGTTCATGATGCTCATCGCCTTGGAGGAGATGCCGGTGTCCGGGTGCACTTGCTTCAAGACCTTGTAGATGTAGATCTTGTAGGTTTCGACCTTCTTCTTGGAGGACTTCTTGGCGCCGCCCTTGACGGTCTTTTTCGCTGGTTTCTTTCCGGCCATTGTGATATGTGAGTTGTTTGAGTGTTAAGTAATGACGAACTTGTCGAGTGTGTTTCCAACTTCAGAAAGGAAAAAAAATTGAAATTTCGTCGTAATTTTTTGTGATTTTCCTAGTATTACTTTTTTCGGTGAAAAAAAGCAGAAAGTAAACGCGCACATCTCTTCAACAAATAAGTTACCAGTCGCAAAATTCATGCCACGAGTCATTGGTAGACGAAAGAGTTGTATGATGTGTTTGTGAATCGTTAAATGTACTTTTAAGCGCGGTGTGATCGGAAACGTAAGATTCGTGCCAAAAGGGGTAGGGTAAGTAGAACCTTTTTATAATTACACCCTAAATAGTACAACTTTTTTGAAAACGGTGTGCTCCATCAACCAAAATTCGTCATTATTCAAACAAATTAACAAACAAAAATGTCTGGACGTGGTAAAGGAAAATCCTCCAAGAAAGCCGTCTCGCGATCCGCGAAGGCTGGCCTCCAATTCCCGGTTGGCCGTATCGCTAGGTACGTTCTTTTATACATGTATCGTTATGTTTTATGATTTCCGCGCGCGTTCATGAGGATGCGAAGGTGGAGAAAAAATTAGTCCGTTCCTCTAAATAATACGACAATAAGATTTTTGAAATTGTTTGCTGACCTCTTCTTACTTTTCTCTCGCAACAGATACCTCAAGGCTGGCAAATTCGCCACCCGTGTTGGTGCCGGCGCCCCGGTCTACTTGGCCGCGGTTTTGGAATACTTAGCGGCTGAAGTTCTCGAACTCGCCGGTAACGCCTCCAGAGACAACAAGAAGTCCAGAATCGTACCGAGACACATCCAATTGGCCATCAGAAACGATGAAGAATTGTCCAAGTTGTTGGGTACGGTCACGATCGCGTCTGGCGGTGTCTTGCCGAACATCCACTCGGTCTTGTTGCCGAAGAAGTCCAAGAAGTAAATCGCTTAATCGCGCTTTACTTTGTTAAACTTCTTTTCAAAATAACAAACACACAAAAAACATTGAGATTCTTATCTCAACCAACACTTCTCCGCGTATTCGAAAAAATAAGATTGAACTTCATATTCTACACTTTGACGCAAATCACACTCGCACGCATTTCTCTGCACTCAATTCTTCCATCACGCGCTCGTAAACTCTCAGTCGTTGTTGTATGCGTTGTGATTATTTGACTGGTTTTTTAAACGATGTCATTAAAAGAATGTCCTAAAAATTATTTACACGCACACACACACACATGCGCGCACCCGTGAGTTTTAACAGAAATTTACTTCTTATCGCCACTTTCTTTCTTCGAAGAAGAAGGCGAGGGCGAAGTCGCGCCGTTCAACAACCCTGAACTGTCGATTTCTCTCATCAGGTTTTGTCCAACGAAGAAGGCCAAGATCATGTCCAAGCAACCGGATTCTGATAACGTGCCCCCGAACAAACTCGCGCCGCAGTTGACGTACATCGGTCCCGGGCACACGCCGGCGAGGCCCCAACCGGCGCCGAAGAGCGTGCCGCCGACTAAGAGTTTTGTCGTGACGCCTTTAAACGGTTCCGCGAACGCGCTTTTCTCCGGATGAAACGTCGGTCGTTCTACACCGTTTTTAATGACGTAAAATCCTGGGATCAACACAGCCAACGCCGCAGCCATCAACACCATCAACGACGGGTCGAAGCTTCGTTTGGTGAACTCTAAAAACGAAGCCACTTTGACCGGGTTGACCATACCGCCGACGCATAAACCGACGCCGAAGAACGCACCGGTGGCGTATTCATGCACCGCACGAATCGCCGCGCCAACTTGCCCACTTCTCGGAATCAAGCCTTTCCTCCCAGCCAACGCGATTGTTCCCGAGATGATGGCGCCCGTCACCAAAAACGTTCCGTACAAAGAAAACTCCTCGCTCGTCAACCAACGCACAGAATCCAACGTCCTCGCTCTTTGCGACACGCCCAACGCCCCAGTCGTATCAAACATCAACGCCGTGATCGCCCCAGACATCATGAACACGCACGTGTTGATCATACTTCTTACCGACAATCTTCCAATCCCGGATAACCCGTGCCCGGACGTGCACCCGTTCCCGGCGACGCTCCCCACGCCAACCAACAATCCCGCCAACGCGCGCCTCGTCGAGCTCGGCACCAAAGCAAAACCACCGTTTGGAATGAGCGCTTGCGAAAACCCGAGCGCTGGAATCCATCTCGACGCGGTGAATAAACCGGCCAAGAACGGCAGATGGTTTATCCTTTCCTCGAACGGTATCTTTTTATGCGTAAACGCTCGAAAGAGGCCACTCGCGCCAACCGCTTTGCCGCAATTCAAGTAATGCGCTAAAGAAGAAACGCCGAGGATTAAACCTCCCGCGATGGCGGCACCTGGTGTGAACGATTCTGCATCGCAATGAGAGAATAAGAAACGAACAGAAAGCGACGGGGTGAGCGGATTTATACGCACAGAGAGAGAGAGAGAGAGAGAGAAAGCCAGGAGCGAGCGCAAGGTAACTCTTCCTTTCATCGCATTACGTTATAGTTTTTCCATTACGTGATGGAAGCGAATTCGTATCTCAAAACGAAAGAGAGAGAGAGAGAGAGAGAAACAACGTTAAGTTTTTCGAGCGACGCGCCGAGGAAATAAAAGACGCCTGATAGAAAGCAGACGACAATTCTATCCTATCGTCGTGGTACTCACGGGACATTTTTTACCACACGCACACGAGTTGTGTTGAGTTTGTTCGTTAATTATCTGACGAGAATCGAGAAAAATGTGATGATATTTTGGAATAAAAAAAGAGAGAAAAGGAGAATTGAGTTATAGCGAGCGGTACGAGTAGTTCTTACATACATAAATATGTATATATATATCGTGGCATTACATCATAACAGGTTCGTTTGCATATACATAAATAAGCGAATGATACATATCGTTTGTTTTAAATATTCGCTGCTTCTTCTTTCCTTTTATATTTGTTTTATATGTATATCTTACGCGGAGCCGCTCAAGACGTCTTGGACGACTCTCGCTAAAGACTGGCCGACCCAGAAGCAAAGCAAGGCCAAACCGCAACCGCTGGTGGCGGAGAGAGTTTGGTTCGATAACGCCGCGCCGACGTTGACGAATAATGGGCCCGGGCACATGCCGGCTAAGCCCCAACCGGTGCCAAAGATAGCGCCGCCGACGATGAGTTTGGCGTCGATGGCGGCGGTGACTGGATCCGGGAGCCGGAACGGGTCGCCAAACGTGGAGTTGTTGAGTTGGTTTTTGATGATGAGGATTCCAGGAATGATTGCAGCTAACGCAGCACCCATGACGAAACCCAAGGATGGATCCCACGTGCTTTGCGTGAACTGTAAGAAAGTGGACACTTTCGCCGGGTTGACCATTTGGGAGACGACTAAACCGACGCCAAAGAGGATGCCGGTGGCGCCGTGGACCACAGATTTTACGATATCTGCGGCCTGTGAGCCACGCTTGATGATGATATTGTTTTTGGCGAGATATCCGATGGTTGCGTACCCGGCAAACGCGGAAGCGAGGATTTTACCGTACAACGCTTTGTCCGCTTGCGTCGCCGAAACGGTGTTCGCGATGGCGTTCACCGCCGTGACAGCTTTCCCTTTCCCAGTTTCCGTGACCACGTGCAACAGCGCGTTGGTATTGAACATCGTCGCGGCGAGCGCGCCAAACGCCATAAACGTGCACACGTTCGCCACGGAGCGAACGGACAAGCGCCCGATGCCAGACAATCCGTGCCCGCTCGTGCATCCGCCGCCTAACTTCGAGCCGAAACCGACCAATAGCATCGCCAAAACCAAACGCGAAGTCCCTTCGACGACTTCATACCCACCCGCCGGGAGTAAATGCGCCAAGCCCAAGTACGGCAAAACCAGCGGCGTGGCTACAATCCCCGCGAATAACGGCAACTTGGTATCCAAAGCCGCTTTCGAAATACCAGACATCGAAAAAGGAGAAACCAATCCCGAGCACCCAATCGTTTCACCGGTGGATAAATACCTCCCTAAAAGCGCCGCGGCTAAAATCAACCCACCACCGGCGGCATTCTCGGGCTCAAATTTCGCGATGTAATCCGGCCCGTGGTGCGCCGAAATTCTCCGCGTCGTCGTTCTCGCGGCTTTCTTTCTCGCCAATTGGACGATGTTTTTTTTGTAAGACGATGCTGAGCTGGCAGGAATTCGTCTTTGAATTCTCGACGATAAAACTGCCGCAGCAGCACAAGTCGTCGAGGACGTTTGAAGCGATGCGATCGATTGCATCGTTTATCTCTCTCTCTTTCTTAGTCGTCAGATGCGTGCCTTTTTTCTTTCTGCTTTCAATAAAAAAAGCGGAGTCCGTGTGTGTAAAGTGGGGAGTGGAAGAATGTGCTTTTTGCCAATTAAATCTGTTTTTTTCCCCTATAAAACTTCTCTCTCTCTCTCGTGTGTGAGATATTTTTCAGGAAAACGCAGAGGTGTGCGACGGAGGGTATTGGAGTGAATACGTACACTATTCTCCGTTTGGAAAAAACTTCGATGGGTATCCTGAACACTTCAACTACTAAGTCCGATTGTCTACATACTACGAACTTTAAAGATCCCTATTGAAAGGTGCGCAGAGAAATCTTGCCAAGCTTTTTGTCTTCCGATGCTCCTCCTCCTTCATCATCACCATCAACATCATCGACAATGCCGCTCGAATAATCCAATAAAGCTTTAAATTTGACTCTCGTGGAAGAAATCATACCAGATACCGCGCCTCGAGCGGCGAGTGGTTGCTCGCGCACCGCGGCGTTCGAAAGTCTAGAGGCGTTCAATGCCATTCTTTTACTGCTAGCACCCAAAGTCTCGATTGCAATCGCAAACATTGCCGCTAAGATATTCGCAGCTAAGTTCTGCGTATCCTTTTCTGCCGCGTTTTTGAGGAATTTGAGCGCACTAGACACAAATAGGACATTCAAATCAGCATCCCCTCGATCTGTAGACTTCGACTTGTGCCCTTTTGCCATTTGCCTCGAAAACACCGAAATCGAAGGCGCGAGTTTACGCAACACGATGACGTCTTCCTCAGAAGTCGCCGATTTAGAGTCAAGATAAACATCCAAAGCTATCAATGCCACTAAAGCGTTGTTCAGATTTGTCGAAATAGACTCTTCCCTCTCTAAGCGATTCGCAAGTATCTCTATGAACTTTCCCCGGTTGACTTTTTCCATTTGCGCGAGTAAATTTGCCAAGGCGGTGAATTTTTTCAACTTCTCCTCGTATGAAATCGAAGATTCGACGTCGTCGTCTTCAATCAAAGCCGCGAGCAAGTTCACATCTGTAAAACCACCACTGTTTGTTGTTGTTGACTCCTTGACCGGCGATGCTTCATTGTCCGCTTGGATGTCAGCGAAATTGGATGCAACCAATAATGATGAATTCAAAAACTCAATTGCGGCATCTCGAATCTTACGATATCCCGCAGAGGATTTTACGCAATCAAACGCAGCTTTTCCAAGCTTGTCGCTTACTAATTTTTGTGCCGCGGAATAGGCAATTGCACGCGCGTTCTCAAACATTTGCAACCCACGCAAAGCGGTTTCAACTTGCTCGACATCGTTTGCGCGCGCATTAAACTTGAAACTCAAAGGTATACTTGCGGCGTCCTCTTCTCTACTATCCGGAGTCGGGTTGAAACGCTCGATCGCATCTGAACTTTCGTCAGATAAAGTTCTCGTACACGAAGCGAATGGTTCGTCCAAACATGCAAGTAAAATAGGTTTTAAATAGTTCTCGCGGAGGTTTGTCCATTGTTGTGTATTGCTCGCTTTCACCGAAGCTTTCACGCATGGTAAAAAAGCCTCAGTGACATCCTGCACTAAACTTGGACACGCTATGACGAGCTCTCCGGGTAAGAGTTCAAACTTATCAACGATCATATTCTCGAGCATTTGTTTCTCGGAGCCTTCACCAATCTCTACACTTCGTTTGATGAGTTCGACATCGTGAGGTAGATACGTCCACGCCGGCACGAACGTCTCCACGATTTCCAAAGGAATGAATGTATGATCATCATCGCATACGTATGCCGTCGCTAAACACATGCACGCAGCAACGCGTGCACGAACCACTACAGCCTCACAAAATGCGTTCATTGACGTCAAACCTTGCGATAACGATGATGGTGACGATAAGGAAGAGGAAGCTTTCGCGTACACTGGCGGCCATTCTTTAGCAAAGTCAACGATGCACGCGTGCAATCGTTTCGCTACCGAATCGTCCGAGCCTTGCACTTTTGCAGCAAGGGAGAGTGCAGCTAATCTCGCGCCTGCGACACGCACATCGAGCGGTGAGTCGGAACTTCGCGAGGCGCGAACGGCGGAAAGGATTTGTGCCTGGAATTGTTCGAGCGTTTTAATAGTCCTTTTCTTGCTTTGCGCATTCGCAACGTGGTGCTGTTGATCATCTCCGTCCTCGTCTGAATCATCATCCTCAACGTGGTAGAATGCGTCCGGATCATCGTCTCTTTCCCATAATTTGACGAGAAAAGACATCATTTGTAATCCTCTCGCACGCAATTTCGAAGCACTCGCCGTTGATAATGAATACGCCATTTGGAAACATCTTTGCGCATGCGTCGGTAAATACGCCTTTGGCGAATCCGATGAGCGACTTAATTGAACGCTTCTGTGCTCCGGAATATTACTTTCTTGAATCCAGAACGGGATTCTCGAAAGTAAAGAAGCTGCAAATATGCGCGCTGGGAGACGCGGGTGGTTATTCGCGCGGTTCGTGTCTAGATCTGATTCGTCGATTTCTTTCTCGTCAACATCTCCTTCCTCGTTTTCGTCGTCTTCATCAACGTTGTCGTTGAATGCATCATCATCATCTTCGTCGTCGTCATCGGATTCGTCGTCGTCGGATTCCTCAACAAGGCGTTGATCGTCAAAGGAAAGTGCCGATAGAGCCTTTAACGCCCGTTTGGGATCTACTATGGATAACTCCCTGGCCAAGACTCGCGCACAGTTTTTCGCGTCTCGGATGACTCTTCTCGAAGCGCCTTTTGTGACACATTTTACAATGTCTCTCAACAGCATCGAGCCCAACTTGGACGATGATGTCGTCGACTTTGACGCGTACTCGGAAGAGATTTCTTCATCTCCGTCTTCGTCTGGGTATAGCACTTTTCGAGCGTTCTTCATGGCGAGAAATGAGAGCGTTTCAAGGGCTACGGGCTTCGTCGCGTAATGCCGCAATGCGTCTCTTAACGTTGCCACAACAGTTGTCATATCGATAGCATTCGGGGCAAACATCGCCATGTGTTGAATGAAGACAACTTCAGCGTAAACGACGTCATCGCTTTCGCTGAAGGGATCTTCGACCTCATCGATTCTCGTGGATGCCGACAGCGTCGGATATTGCTGCCTCAACTCCTGCTGAGAATTCGAGTTCACTTTTTCTCCGCCACCGCCTCTACTGTTTCGTTTATCTAATGCCAAGCGGAAGTTTTGAAACCGCGAGTGGCTTTGCACGTCGCGTATGATTGCTGCAACATTCATCGCTTTTATAAACACTTTATGCTCTGCCGATAAGTCTGGTCCAATTGCAATAGCAGCCGCATTCGCTAGATGCCCACATTCTGGTACGAAAGATACGACGTTTTTCAACAAAGCTTCTTGCGCCGGCAATGAATCTAACATATGCATGGATAAATTAACCGCACGATCCGAATCTCTCGCAAATCGACTACCACATACCTCTGCAACGTGCGCTAACGCCCGCAATGCAAACGCGTGCGTAGATCTGTGTGTTGGGTCTATATTGAGCGAAATTTTGGATAGCGCCTCAATGAGTCTGCGCAGCGTCGTTTCGCCGATGGTCATTGCGCCAATGTGCTCGATGGACTTTGCGAGAGATAAACACTCAATGGCAATGTTCCAAGTACGCTTGCTATGACCAACATCCTGCAAGTCCATATCGCGTGAATACTCTTCGAACAAATTGTATGCACGTTCCCTGACTTCCTCGCTCGATGATGTTTGCTCAATACACTTGGCGCATAGTAGCGCAGACTCGAGAGGCGCATGCGTTGAAAGAGCGTTCCGAAGTGCTCTTGAATACTTCGAAAACATTTCCAAATGAATCCGAAATTTTTCATTTCTAGCCTCTCGCAACATCTGTGATACGCTCAGTATGTCCGCGAATCGTCTCGATATAGCCGCATCACTTCTCAAAAAATCTGTCAACGCAGGCTTTCTCTGATGGTTGAACAATGAAACATGCTTTTTCCGATACTCAGACGAGTTCAAATTAACGAGCATATCACTGCGCTCGATAACCTGAACGCATCGTTCCTCCCATGAAGAGAGGAGTTTTGAGAAGGCTGCTTGTAGTTTGGCATCTTCACCTCCGTCGGCGATGGCAACCTCCACAGCCCGAGAGAAGCAGGCGCGACTCGCCTCATCTATTTGGTCGACTATGGTTGCCGCAAAAGGGAAGACATCTTTTATTACTATGTTATCGCTCTCTTTGCTGTGATTAAATGCGTGCGATGGAGAATTCGGAGGTGCGTTTGAGTTTCCCCTGTACGCTCTCAGATCCGCAAACGCTTGTGAAACTGTTTCGTCTCCATTTTCCAAAGTGACGACGTGCGAGTTCACCAGCAATTCACGTTCGGCTTCGTCCAAGAACGACGAAAGCGAAGTTAGACGTCCAAAATCAAGCCTGTCTGTATCATCATCGTCGTAAACGAGTTCTTCTTCGTCTTGATTAAATAATATGTTCTTGTCATCTTCTCTGACTTCTTTCGCAAACGCTCCAAATTTGGCAATCAAGTTTGCGATCTGTGGCGTGAAATCCTGAAACCGGCACGACTTCTCGACATCTTTCGAGCACGAGGCATACGCAGACATTGCTCGCAAATGCAAAAGCAACTTTCGACGGACGATTTCGATATTTTCTATGTTGGTATGTACGCCACTCAGTTGAATTCTTTCACACGCAGACAAAAGAGATCCGAGCATAAGTCTTGTCGCTCGTCCGTTTTCTTCCTCTGCGCCTGCGAATCTGGCGTATGCCTCGACAGCCTCTGCAGCAGCACACGCCGCCGCTAAATCGTCTTTATTCGCCATCCCCCCTCCTTCTGCGTTTGTTGTTGTCGTGAATGCTACTTCATCAAACGTAGAGGAGATGACAAATGCGATATTTTCAAACTTTTTCTTCTTCTCCTCGTCCCGTCGTCGCGCATAGATGAAAATTGAGGATCTCGCTAAAGAGGACGCCGAAAGACAAATGAATCCAGCTTCTCTCGCTTTTGCTGAAACGTTCAACATGGAAAGCCTTGCACCGACTTCTTCGACGCGATCAATTGCGTCTATGGGTACGCCGAGTGGCCAGCTCGGCGAATTCTCACCAATGAGCGCGCAAATAAATCTCGCATCGGCTATCAGCTCGTCGTCGAATCTATACTCGGAAGCGTTGCTGTTTGCATCCTCTTCTTCTCCTATTTTTTTCCTATCACTATTCTGCATCGATACGTAATTGGTTAGAGGGAATTTCACGAATCGTTCTAACTTCGACAACGTATTCGCGAGTTCTCGCGTCGCCATCTCGTGTCCGGCAGATAACGCCGCTTTTGCCAAAGCTCCCGCGCGCTCGTTCACTCGCCATTTCGTCCGAAAGAGCGCATCTCCGTGCTTGCTCGAAAACACATTCTTTATGTACAAAAACGACTCAGCGTCGACATAACCGATCGCATCTATCCCGTCCTTAACTGCCCGAAGTATGGCAACGATTCGCAAATCATTCGTGTTATCGATTACCTTCCCTTTCCTCTTCTGCTTTGCGTTTTTCAACTCCTCGTCGGACGTGGAAACGATTTGGCCGCGCAAAATATCGAGAATTTGTTTTAACGTCGCTTTTCTCGTCGATTCATCCGCGCGCTTCTCAAATGCGGCGACCCGCAACACAGCTAGCCCACATGCCGCGGCAAAGCAATCATTTTTTCTTAATTTTGACGCAAAACCTACTTTGACGATATCTCTCGTGCACTCCTCCACCGAATACGACTTGGCGCTAAATTGGGGGTTGGTTGCGTAGCGCATCCACGCGCGCGCGACGGCATCTTGTACTGCTCTTGAGTCTTTGTAGTTCGTCACTTCATTCGTTTCAAACATAGGTTTGATGAAACATGTTTTCACGGTGGACATAGTTGACGATGACGATGATGCAGAGCCGTCTTCGCCGTGTAAATCTTCATTCGCAAACTCACCTCCAATTGCGTCGTCATCGTAGTCTCCGATATCGTCCTCTGCTCCTTGTCCCTCGGTAGATTGGCATTTTCGGCTACTCCCTGCTCTTCTACCGATGGTAGTGCTGCGCCCTAAACTTCGCTCCACTTGACTCGCTACGGTGGCAAACGCCGATATGACTTCCACTCCCGAATTACCTAAATTTTTCGTCTCGGCTATTAAATTCAAAACGTTTCTACCTTTTCCGTACTGCTCGATCTCGCTCAAAGTGTGGTACCCAGCCGAATATATATTATTCGAATCACCGCGTCCGTTGAACGCTTCTATTTCTAATTTCATGCTATTCGCGTCGCTTTTTTTCATCGCCATTAACATTGCCGCTCGCAACTCTAACGCTCTTCGCTTAGCCTCTTGCGTCGCTCTCGAGAGTTCGGTGGACGCTCTCCTCCCGCCTTCTAAAGCTACGACCCGTTTGATCATCCGACGCATATGATCGATAGTCTTTGCCGTTAACTTTAACCCACCATCACCAACCGCATCTGAACTCCCGACACATCTCGCCGCGACTTTCAAAGCCACCGTGGCAATCTTAATTCCCGTTATGTCGTCCTTGTACGCTCTATTATCCACGGCTTTCATCGCGCTCGCGCACGCCGAATCACAAAATTGTCCAGTGCCCAGTTGTTTCCCGAACGACCAAATCAAAGCTTCCACACAATCGCACGCGCCGTAAAACCGTTCCAGTCGTGGCTTATTCTCACTGAGATTACCTTGGAACGCACTTTTACGTCTCGGAAAATCATCGATATCGTTTAAACGTTCGTTCGCGAATCGGAACACGCTTTGTCTGTTCGATAGAATGTAAAGAAAAGAAAAGATAGAATGTTAGCGCTCTCCAGAGGTTACATAAAAACGAGATTTTAGCGTAATGTGCACTAACCTGTTACCGAACGAAAACGTCAGCACCAAACAGTCTCTGGCAATCGCTCTCGCGCTTCGACCGAAATAATGGCATTTTTGCTCCTCGCTCCTCCTCCTCGCATTCCCTACGACGGCAATCTGAAACAACACCGACTCCAATCGGTCGTGCAAACGCTTGATGTCGTTCGTGCGCTGCTCCTTCACGTCTTCACCACTATTCGCACGTTTCAAAGGAGAAGAAGAAGACGTGGAAGTGCGTCGCGAATCCACCAGAGCCGAGCGCAAACTCGCGAGTTTTGCAAACAATATCGCGTTCGGTGAGGACGATAAAATTGATGAAGATGACTTGTCGTCCTCTTCGCGCGGCGATGGGAAAAGAGACGAAGCTAAAAACGATTCCACGGATTCCAATCTTTGCTCCAGCGACGAAATCCCATTTTCAATGTCCTCCTCCATCGCGTCTTCTTCTTATTTCTTCTCAAGCGCGGAGGAGAGAGAGAGTTGTGCTTCTAACGAACGACACAACTCAGTTTTAGGGTTTCAACAAAGTAGCGAATTAGGGGAAAATCCATTCGTACAAACGAGGAGGAGGAGAGAAAAGCTTCAAACTCGCGCTCGTTCTCTTTAACACCGAGTCGCGCACCCAGAAGACATCCACGCGCATCATAAAACGCTCCTCGGGAAAAGAACATTTCGTTCGCTGAAAGAATATATATATAGAGGGATTTGTTACTCGATTGATAAAATAATAACCGCACGTAAATGGCATCGGAAACTACTTTGGAGAAGATGAACTCCACCGCCGGCGCGACCGGCGGAGGCGTTAATCAACAGATGATGAAAACCATCGTCCTCGTCCTCCTGTACCTCGGATTGAACAGCTCGTTGAACTTGCTGAACAGATACACGCTCGGACACGCGGGGTTTTCGTTTCCGATTTTACTCACGTGCGCGCACTTATCCTTTTCGGTGTTGTGCTTGTCACCGATTATGCTCTCTTCGAAGTTTTCGTACGCGAGTTCGCACGGCGAAATCTTGCCGAGAGTGAAAAGCGCGGTCGTGAAGATTGGTTTGTTCATGAGTTTGAACATCGCGATGAATAACGCGAGTTTAGTTTCTATGCCTTTATCTTTGAATCAAGTCATTCGAGCTTCGATTCCGGTTGTTTGCGCTATTTGCGCGATGTTCGTAGAGGGACGCATCCCGGGCGGGATCGAAAGCGTTGGGTTGGTCTTCGTAGCGGGCGGAGTAATGTTTTGTATTAGTGGGAGTTACGCGGCGGCGAGTAGTGGCGGCGGTGCATCGGCAAATGAAAGGGAAAAAACGTTGAGTGGGTTGTTTTATTGCGTCACCGCGACGATTTCGAACGCGTTGATGATGACGTTTAGCGGGAAGATTATGGGCGGAGAGAAGTTGGACGCGTTGCGATTGACGTTTTATACCGCTCCAGTGACGTTATGCGCGTTACTCCCCGTCGCTTTAATGATAGAAGGCGATCGGTTCGTCAATAAATATTTCGGTGCGGGCGCTTTTGAAGTGCAATCTAGAGAAGCTATAATGTACGGCGACGAGTACGTGTCGCCGTTTCAAGTTTTGACGTTAGTGTTGCTCGGATGTTTGAACGCGGTGTCGTATAATTTCGTCCACTTCGCGTTAGTGGGTGCGACATCAGCGGTGACCACGACAGTTCTTGGAAATATTAAAGTTGCGTTGTTGATATTATGCTCGCGCGTGTTGTTCGGTGAGACGAAAGATTGGAGTTACCAAATGGCTTTCGGCGCGTTTGTCGCCTTGGCTGGGTTTGGTTTATACTCCTTCGCGAGAGTGAAGGTGTCGCATCAGCAAATGAGCGGCGGCGGTAAGAAATAATATTGACAATGCAGATATAGTACTTTGTGTGTAGAGTAAAGTTTAAGACCATTTCAAAGTACGCGCGCGAGTTGAACACAAGACAGTTACACACAGAAGTTCACGCCCTGGCACAAGAAACTTCACAAGAAATGCTGCGCGCGTCGTCGCTCGTAACGCAGCAGCAGCAACAAAAACAACAACAACGACATCGAGAAGACTTTAAAGCGCAACGAGCGACGCGTAATAAACGCGTTTTTAGAGTCATCATGCAAAACAGCGACGTTCAACTCTCCTCTTTAGCGTCTGCGTTTCAAGAACAACAATCCGGACCGGGCGCGTTATGGGCAGAAATCACCGCGTTATCTCGCCAACCCGGCGTCGTCGACGTTGGCCAAGGCTACCCTGACTTTGGTTCTAACGTCGTAGCGAAACAAAGCGCCAAACGAGCGATTTCGGCGGACGAGAAGACCATTTCCGGAGACGTGCCGGACGCGCGCGCGAATCAATACGCACCAATTCCAGGGACAAAAGATATGTTGGAAGCAGTGAAAAGGTACTACAAAGAAACGGCGAAAAATGTATCGTCGGTGGATGAAACGAGAGACGCGTCGCTGGTGACGACGTCTGCGACGGAAGGGTTGTACGTCGTGTTTCGGGCGTTGTTGAATAAAGGTGACGAGGTGATGACGTTGAGTCCATTTTTTCCTTGGTATTTAGCGCACGCGACTGTGACGGAGTGCTCGTTGATCGACGTTCCGTTAAACGCGGAGGATGGATTTGTGGTGACCGAAGAAATGTTAGAACGAGCGTACGCTGAAAGCAACAAGAGAGTTAAGATTTTCGTGCATTGTTCGCCGCACAATCCAACCGGTCACTGTGCGAGCGAAGAAGAGCTAGAAATTATCGCAAAGTTTTGCAGAAAATATAACATCGTCGCGATTGCGGACGAGGTTTACGAACGGTCCACGTTCATAGAGAGCAAGCCGCATTTACGTTTGCGAGAGTATCTGCCGGAAAGAACAGTCACCGTAGGCACGTCATCTAAGCTGATGAATTTATCCGGCTGGAGGGTTGGATGGATATACGGTCCGAAAGTTATCGTAGACGCCTGCAACACGTTCCACTCCTACGCCTCCTTTTCCACCCCAACGCCGTTACAAGCTGGCGTCGCGGACGCGTTAAACGACATCTGCGACCACGCGAAACCGGGCGAAGGCGTCACGCCGGACGAAAACGCAGCAATCCTCGCCTCGAACGCCAATCTCCTCGCTTCCGCGCTCACCTCCGCCGGCTTAACCGTCTATCCGGCCCAAGGCGGCTTCTTCCTCGTCGCTTCGGTGAAAGACATCAAATCTGTCTCTGGAGACGCCATCCAGTACTGCAAAAAGCTCGCCCGCGAAGGCGCTAAAGTCTCCGCCGTTCCGATGACGCCCTTCTACAACCCCACCCGAACAAACAACCCGACCGATTTGGTGCGGTTCGCGATATGTAAAAAAAGAGAAACCATCGAAGAAGCCGCGAAGAGAATACGCGAGAATCCTTTGTAACAACCGTCTGTCTGTCTGTGTCCGCGCGCGTTGCGAGTAGAATCCAAATAAAAAAATAGCAGTACGTGATTGTGTATTAAAGTATCGCATTAATGTGCCCCTCGTCGGATGTCGTTCGAAAAGAAAGAGCGCTTTTCCGCCCTCCGGCGACAGAGTTCCTCTTTTCGCTTGGATTTTTTCTTCTCTTCCTACACGTCATCGCACAAAAAAATGAGCAATCTGTTATCCGAATGCGGCACAAACACGTAAAGAACACGCGCGCGAGTAAACACACAAACAAACAAACAAAACGATGTTCGTCGCACCAGCCAACGCGCACGCGCGCTCTTTCGCGTCCAAATTCGCGTCGTCCTCTTCCTCTTCTGCATCGAGTCGACATCTTCGAGCGACGACGACGACGTACAAATCTTCGCATCGGCGTCGCTCGGGAAACGATGATGATGCGCTCGGCGGGAAAGTCACCAGCGCGTCGATGATGATGAACGCGAGGAATAAAAAGAACAACGAGAACAACAACAACGACAACAACAACAACGACACATTTAGCTTCAGAGATTCCATCGATTCGGCGTCGATTGCCATCGGTTCGACCGCATTCGCGCATTTTATGACTGCGTTTCCAGCCTTTGCCGATGACGACGTGCAACAGGCGGCTCCGGGCGTACTCGACGGGCAAACGAGCAAGAGTTACTACGCGACGTTGTTTCTGTTCGTGTTATCGGCGCCCGGGTTGTACTCTCTCGTGAAACGCTCCGCGAAATCGAAAATTGCGAGAAAGACGTTCGAACTCCCGGGTCCGCGAGCGGCTGGGGACGCCGCTTTGCCGTTAGACGACGTCGCGCGAGAGATATCGATGTACTTCAAGAGAAACAACTACGTCGTCGCGGACGCGGGCGAGGTGATCACGTTCGAAGGGAACATCGCGCCAGAACGAGGCACGGCCGCGTACATCACTTTCTGCATCGCCATCGGTCTCCTCTGCGTCGGTTTGGTGTGCTCAATCGCTTTACCCGGTGGAAATCTCTGGTATTCCTTGGCGTTGATTTCCCCTCTGAGCGGAAAATACTACTTGGATAACGCCGGACGAAAAGAAAAAGTGAAAGTGAAGATGGTCGACAACGACGTCACGACGGACGTCATCGTCGAAGGCGACGCCGAAGAAATCGAACGATTCCGAAGAGATTTGAACTTGTGCGAGAAAGGTATGGTCAGAGTTAAGGGTATTTTGGAACAGTAAAGAGAGAGAGAGAGAGAGAGAGAGTCGCGCGCGCTCTCGATTTTTTATTAAACACACTTCATTCAACTCGTCGAATCTCTTCATTTTCGTGCACGCGCTCCTCCTCTTCCTCGGTCTCGTTTTCTGCGCTCTAAGAACGCTTGTTAACTCCTACCGTGGCACACACTTTCGAACGAACGCGCTAGTGTGGCACATCTTCTCACCAGGCGCATGCTCGGATACCCGTCGCGAAGCGCTGCGTTCACGCGCGCCGATACCGCCAGAGGAGAAGATCCTTCGTCGTCGTACACTCCCGAGACGTCGCTGCTCAACGCGCGGAAAACGTTTCCGAAACAACGACGAGTGTTCGTCGAAGAAGACGAGAAGGACGAAAAAAGAGCGAAAGGTGAACGACGCCATCGTCCCACGCGGTTGACGTCCGATCCGACGTCCATCGTCATTCGCGCGCTCGAAGTGCACCGGTTGAGAAGCGAGAAACTCAAGAGAGAAAAAACGGAAAAAGTTCGACTCGAACGAGAGAGAGAAAAGAAGCGGTTGGCGGACGCGCAACGCGCGGCGACGCTGGGGAAGATTCAGAAAGTAAAAGAGGAATTGAATTTGACGACGACGACGACGACGCAAAAGCGACGAGGCGACGTTGGTGGAAGTATCGCGGAAGAAAAAGAAGAAGAAGCGAAAGCGAAAGAGGCGGCGGCGGTAGCGGCGTCGTCGAGGAAGAGGAGAGACGAAGGCGAGGCGGAGAGAGCGAAAGGAGGAGGGGAAAATCCGTTCGCGAGAGGGAATAAGAAAGCGAAGAAAGGAGGTAAGAAAGGGAAGAAGTGAGAGGAGAGAAAGGAAGTGCGGGGAAGGACTCTCGTTGATGATAACGACGATGACGACGACAACAACGAAGAGTGAGAGTATGAATCGACTTGCAACGGGGAATACTCCGGCATTATCATCGAAGGTATCTCGAGCGCGTTTCGAGAGCGCGATAAAGGCGTTCGCGGGTACAAGAGATGAGCTAGAGTGTCGATACGTGGCGAATGGTGACGATGGAAACGAGGAAGGCGCATTGTTGGCGTTTCGAAATATCGGCACGATCGAGTACGAACGACAGGAAGAGAAGGAGGAGGAGGACGAAATAGTCGACGTAGATGTCGAAGAAGAAGAAGAAGAAGATGTCGCCGTATTGGTTGCTCGCCAAAGTGATAAAAAATCCATCTCGAGAGCTCGAGTTGAAGTTGATATAATCTATTCTGCGTCTTACGAGGTGCCCGTGTTGTGTCTTCGAGCGTATGATGCGCGAAGCGGCTCGGCGTTGAGTTTAGACCAGACGAATCGCGCGTTGGTCACGAAGATTACCAGTAATGCGGAGAATGACGACGATGTATTTGTGCAACTTCTCGCCCCGTGGGATCGACAAATGAAGCTCCCAAAGTGTTCCATTGGCGGTGGATGGGTGTGTGTCCACCCGTGCGAAACGTCCAAGGCGCTAGAGATACTTAATGAAACGGCACAAAGAGGTGACGACGATGATGATGTCGCGTTCCCGTTCGAAAGATGGCTTCGATACTCGTCGTCGAGATTAAAGATCAACTTATTTTAAAATTGTACATTGTATACATACACGCAGCGCTAAATACTAATACCGTTCTAAATCTACTTTCTTCCTCACCTCTAAAAACGCCCGCGCGCTCTTCGCTATCTCTTCTCCGCTCGCCGCCTCCTCCGGGGAACTCGCCGCCTCTCTGCACAATCCAAAAAGCACCTCGCACGCGCTCGTTTCCTCCCCATAAAACCGCCACATCGCTTCTATTCTTTCCAACGACTCGAGCATCGTTTTCTCCCCTCCTTTCCTCACCGAAATCGATCCCATCGACGTCGCCGATGTCGTTTCCTGAACTCGTTTTCTGTGCGCGAATTCCGAATCTCGAAACACTTTTTCCATCTCATTCACCAACTGTTTCAATCGATCTCTCTCGCGGTCCATCTTTTCCAAGAGCGCGCCCAACTGTTCCATTTGCTTCAAAAACGTCGTTTCCATCGACATTCGTTTTTGAGCGTCGCGCGCTTCCTTCTCTCCTTCCTCCTCTTCCTCTTCTTCTTCTTCCGGGTACAAACGCTCGTCTTTCAACAGCGACAGTCGGGAAATCACGTCGAGGCACACGTCGAAAATCTCCAACGCGTGGTCGCGAGACGACCGCCAGTGTTGGACGTTCGAGAGCATCTTCGCGTCGAGGAGTTTCATCCCGTTGTTGTTATTCTCCATCGTCGTCGAGAATGAGAAAATTGCTGCGCGTCCGATGTGCGGTGTATCATCCGATCAGGCGCGCGTCAAAAAGTTGAGAGAAGTTGAATTGAAGAGAAAAAGTTAGGGAAAAATCTTCATTCACATCTCTGCGCGCGCAAAAAGACCATATCATACAAACAACGACGCGTCGCGCGCGCGCCCGAGTTCCCGTCCATTTTTTACGCCACCGATACCTCGAAACGCGACAAACGGACATGACGAACCACATCCAAACCGCGCAAACTTTGCTCAAAAGAATGCTCCAATCCGCATCCAACTTCAAAGACTACAACGTCCGCTCGTACCTCGTCCGGAAAACGAACGACGCGTACGCGTCTTTTACGAAAGAAAAAGAGGGCGGCGAGTTGAACGAGACGTCGGCGAAAGCGTTTTCGGAGTTTGCGGAGAAGGAGTTGCGATGGATGGAACGGCAGGAGAAGGTGTACGAGTTGTACGGGAGCGAGAGGAAGAGCGTTTTGGACGACGACGGGAAGCGTTGAGAGTTGACACGTCGATGTCTAAAGTAGGAAAAAATAGGTTTCATAGCGATGGTCGAAGCGAAAAGTATGATAGAATTCACAATCCTCCGTTTGTTGTACAATGTTGTTTAAATACCGAGTTTCTCTCTCTCTCTCTCTCTCTCTCTCTCTCTCTCTCTCTCTCTGTGTGTGTGTGTGTTTTTGATGCGGCAGCTTTTTTTAATGCTTGAGGAACAAAGCTTCGTTGACTCTATCAATCGCGCGCGATATTTTGTCACGCGCCGAAGCGGCTGTTTCCTCGTCGCCGTAGTTTTGGTCGTCAGTCTCTCGCGAGGAGAACAAATACTGCACACCGGCTCGAGCGCCGATGGCACACTCTTTTCCGCCTCGGAATGCGTTTTGTTCGTCCATTTTTTCCGCTCTCGAGGCGATGAGTGATGCCGTTTGTAAGACAGTTTCCGGTAAACCGGCTAAGCGAGCGACGTTTACGCCGTGGGATTTCGGGCACGATCCGGAGACAACTTTGTGCGTGAACGTGACTTGCGGCGGGACGCGAGTCGAGTCGACGATCGCTTCAACGTGCTTTAATATCGCAGAAGAGGCAAACGCAAAGTAATCCGCGAGTTTATGGTAGTGCGTGCTGAAAAGCGTGCGGGATTTGTTTCGCAACATCAAGTGCTTGCCGCAACTTAAAGCGATGGCGCAGCCGTCAGTTGTGGATGTGCCTCGACCCAGTTCGTCGACACACACCAAAGAATTTTTCGTAGCTTCGCGCAATGGTTTCGCGATTTCGGACATTTCTACCGCAAACGTGGAAAATCCAGACCTCAGATCATCCCTCGCACCCATGCGAACGAAAATCGCGTCGCACGCGGAGAGATTGAAAGTTTTCGCGGGAACGGAAGATCCCATGTGTGCGAGGATGGTCGCGATGCATATTTGTCTGAGGTAGGTGGATTTACCACCCATATTCGCACCGGAGAGAAGGAGGAAGTTTTCGTCTGCGGAAAAGTGACAATCATTCGGAACGAACTGTTTATTTAACAGAGACGCACACGGGTGCGTCAAAACATCGCACTCGAGGAATGCACTTTCACCAACTTCGGGGAAAGGCGAGACGTTAGGTTTCACCGCGTGGCCTTCGCCCAGTAAAGCGAACTCATCGGAAACCACAGCTAGCGCACCAAGCGCGTCAACTTCGGCGATACATTCCGTTGCCAAACGCCATTCGCGCCATTTTTCTCGGAATTTCGAAATCAAACCTTTCATGACGCCTTCCATGGCTGTTTCTTTCGCCTCGATCGCGTTAGCGCGCGCTTCACGCAACGGATCGACCGTTTCGCACGAGAATCGCTCGAAACCTTTTCGTTTGCCTTCTCTCGTCCACGTTTCTGGAACCCGTCGCGATAACCGATCTGGGATTTCAATAATATGCGTGTCGCGCATGACGGTGACAAATTGCAATTCGGATTTTTGACACTGTAGCAGTGCTCTTGCTTCGTCGAGCCAATTTTCTAACCTTGTGTCCGCTTGTCGGATAGCTTCGTCCGCGGCATCCACGGCCGTATCTACGCCAGGTGCTGGTTCGATTCGTCCACATTCTTTCGCCTTTGCCCAATCAAAAGCGGTTTCAAACTCGCGTAAACTTTTAGTGATAGCGTCTTTCGGGAAGAATAAGTCTCCGCAGCAATCGTCTTCATCGGCGTTTGAACTTTCTCCGGTGACCAAAGCTCTGAGCAATTTGGATTTCCGTAACGCGTTTTCATTACTGGCAATCTCCTCGGCGACATCGCGAACAGCGCGAACACTTTCTAAAGCAGCTAAAAAATCGTTCAATTTTGCTTTGCGCATATCTTCGTACAAGACAACTCGATCGGCATTTCTGTTTGAATCCCCGCTGCCAACGCATCTCGCGACACACCGTTCGTAATCTGGACTCGCTTTCAACAACGCCCGAACTTTTTGAAACGTATCAACGGCGTCGTTCGAGCGCAAAGCGTCGATGGCTTTTTGCTTTGATCGAATCACTACCGCATCACATGATGGGCGACAACATTGCATTCGGAGGACACGAGTACCTGGGGCTGATGCCGCGCGTGAGACGAGCTCTAACAAGGTACCCGATCTCCCGCCTTCTGTGTTTTCTAAAAGTTCTAGACCAGACAACGCCGCAGCGTCCATTCGCATGAAAGCGTGCTTGAACTGTAATCTTTTCGAAGCCAACGCTGCTGTCGTTGTCGCTCCTTCATCCATGGCAGATGGCGAAGGTGGTGCCGAAGAATCTACGACGCTTCCTTCGACCCCGAGAAACGTCTCGTCGTTGGCGATGGTTTCATATTTTCCGTACGGCACGACATCGTGTGCGACCAAATTGTCGTTCAGATAGAGCAAACACGTACCGAAAGCAACGAGCGTAGCTTCAGCGCTAATGTTATTTGTGGTGTCAAAAAAAGTTTCGATTACGTCCGGGTACTTTGCGAGTGGTTTGAAATAGCCATGCTTTTCAACTTCTTCTCTCACGCATTTTGAGGACTTCATCGAAGACGAACACACATATCGAATGTGTGCGTTTGGCACGCAATCTCTGAGCGCTGCCGCTACAGCTGGTCCGGGAAACTCTTTCGCATTTGCCTCGCCCCTTCTGAATATAATTTCAACCGGATTCAACTCACACAATGTCGTTCGTAAACTCGACAGCGTTTCTTCGTCGCCGCTTCCTGGCACAATCTTATACGCGCCTAGGACGAATTTCCCCGCCGCGCATTCTGCCGCGCAGACGCCGAGGTGCACTGTTCCATCCTCGCTATTTCTGAACTCAGAAATTGCCAATACGTACGACGCATCGGGACAACTTTCAACCATCACGCGGTCAATCATCGTCCCTCTCGTTACTACGGCAATCTTCTCGCGTTTCACCACCGTATCTTTGCACCTCGGGTCTTTCTTCTTTCTCTCAGCGAGCATCGCTGGAGTTTCCGTTTGCTCGATTGTGACCACTTTGTGCCCGTTTCTCGCCAATGTTTCCGCATTCTTTTGGTAATTCTTTTCCGGAAAACCCGCGTGTGGTTGTTCGCCTTTCATGTAAATCAATCCGAGTTCCTTCACGCCGATGTGCGCATCCATCTCGTACATTTCGTAAAATTTACCCATCTTGAACAATAAAACAGCGTCGAAGTGGTTGGCTTTGAACTGCCACCACTGTTGTTGCCCCGGAGAAATTTTGTGTTGAGAGCCATCCGTACTCGTGAAGCTCTTCGGAAAGGTTTTCGGAAGTAATAACGTGGTTGGATCGTATTTTGGACTGTCGAAAAGGTTCCCGTTTCGGTCCCTCAGTTTTGGAGGGAACATGAAGGAAAACAAGCGACGCTCGCGCTCATCAAACTTTGATATTTGGTCCGCCTGTAGTCCATTTTGTTGTTGCTGAGACGAAGAAATTTGTTGCTTCGGCGGCGACGAGCGTTGCTTTATCGGCGCTACTTTCGCGGAGGCTTGCTTTGGCGGAGGCTTTTTCTTATTCGGCTTTTTGTTCGCGACTGGCGAGTCTTCCTCTTCAAAATCTTCGTCATCATCGTCGTCGCTCGAGGAAGGCTCGTCCGGTGCAAAATCTGACTCGCTTTCTTCATCTTCATCTTCGTCATCGCTACTCGAATCCATAATCACCGTCTTCTTTCTCTTCTTCTTCGCCTCTTCTTCTTTCTGCCTCGTTGCCCGGGTCGGTTTAGCAGACACGACGTTTCGTTTGCGTTTGCTTCGCGCGATTGGATTTTGGTCTTCGTCGTCGTCGTCGTCGTCTTCGTCGTCGTTATTCTTTGCATCGACGTCCATCTTTACTTCCATTTTATCTTCTTCTGCCTTATCGGTGCTTGTAGTAGTAGTAGTAGTAGTAGTTGCTGTTGTAGTTGTAGTTGTTGCTGCTACCGTAGCTTCCGCGACCATCTCAACCGTTTTCGTATTCTGGGCACTGAAAACCAAGTCTGATTTTGCGCCTAAAATCGTTTCTCCGCGCGCTCCCGATCCCACGAGTTCTTTCATCGGTGCTTCCTCCTTCTTCTCGTCGTCAATCGCCGTCGACGCAATTTCTCCTCTCTTCGAGATCAAATCGTTCCTCTCGTTGCCCCCCCCGTCTTCGCGCGAGGTCGACGTCGGTTTCCTGTTTTCATCCTGAGAAAGTTTCAACTCTTCAACTTTTGAAATTGCCGTCGACTTCTTCGCGCTGCTGCTGCTGGTAAAGAACGCTTTGAGCGATTTTTGACCGGCGAGGAGCGGCGTTTTATTGTTCGACGATGGTGGCGCCATTTTAGCGCGCGGTTCTTCTCGACGTTTGCGCGCGTGCTCTCTCTCTCGCGCGGTTTGTTGTGGAGATATATCAGAGAATTTTCAAAAAATTGTGCGCAGAACGAGAGAAGCAGAGAACAACGAAAAGCTCTTTCAAACGCGTAGATTTCCGGGCGTTCCGTACAATAAGACAGCTCATATACATGAATATATATTAATTATAATTCTTCTAGTCGCCTCTAAACAAAGTTCTCTTGGCCACGGCCACGATATCGGCTGGTTTCGGCAACGCCATCGCTTCTAAATTCGCGGCATACGGCATCGGGATATCGACGCCGGTGACTCTTTCCACCGGTGCGTCTAAATAGTCGAACGCGTCTTCGTTCACGCACGCGGCGATTTCAGAACCAACGCCGCATTGCGGCCAGCCTTCTTCGACGACGACGACTCGACCGGTCTTTTTGGCCGATCGAGCGACGGCTTCGCGGTCGAACGGACGCAAAGAGCGAAGGTTGATGACTTCCGCCTTGACCCCTTCTTTTTCGAGCTCTTCGGCGGCTTTTAAGCAATAGCCAACCATTTTAGAGAAGGCGACTAAAGTAACGTCGGAACCTTCTCGCATGATTTTCGCTTTGCCGATTTCAATGGTGAAATCTTCATCTAAGGCTTCTTTAGGCAGTTGGAAACTTTCGCCGTATAAAAGTTCGTTTTCAAGGAAAACGACTGGATCCGGGTCACGAATGGCAGCTTTCATTAAACCTCTCGCGTCTTCCGCGTCGTAAGGAGATAAAACTTTCAAACCTGGGATGGACATGTACCAAGCGGCGAAGCACTGGGAGTGCTGCGCGCCGACACCGGCAGCTGCGCCGTTCGGTCCTCTAAATACAATCGGACACGAGATGGTTCCGGCGGACATGTACAGAGTCTTCGCCGCAGAGTTGACGATGTGATCGATCGACTGTAACGCAAAATTGAACGTCATGAACTCAACAACTGGTTTCAAGCCCATGAATGCGGCACCACACGCGATGCCGGTAAAACCGGCTTCGGTGATGGGTGTATCGCGAACGCGTTCGGCTCCAAATTTTTGATGCAAGCCTTTGGTGATTTTGTACGCGCCTTGATATTCGCCAACTTCTTCACCGATGATGAACACTTTTTCGTCTCTGGTCATTTCTTCGGACAACGCGGAGTTCAAGGCGTCGCGGACGGTCATGCTTGGCGAATCCGCGGGGAGTTTCGAAGCCATCGCGGTACCGTTCAAATCTTCGTCTCTCGACCCGTCTAAATCTCTCCCAGCAGCTCTCGAATTTCTCGTCAAATCACCTTTTTTAATCGCCTCGTACTCGGGTCGTTCCAAAATTGCTTTCGCCGCCGGTTCATCTGCCGCGGATGCTGAAGTAGCATCGCCACCGCTCGACCCAGCGGTGGCATCTTCCGTTACTACGTAATCCGCGAATTTCCCCACGTCCTCTTCGTTTTCGCACGTCACCGCGATCGCTCTTCCAATCGGAATATCGTCCGCTTCTCCAGCTGGAACTAAAATCTTCGCCAAATACCCGTCATCCATGCATTCCATCTCCATCGTCGCTTTATCGGTTTGAATTTCCGCTAAAATGTCCCCGGCGCTGATCTTCGCGCCTTCTTCCACCGCCCAGGACGCGATGCCGCCTTGCGTCATCGTCGGCGACAGAGACGGAAACGGAATCACCGAATGCGGCGGATAATCCTCCGGAGACTTCGCCGCAAACCCTCTCGTGATGATGTTATTGTTGCTCCTAATGCTGCTCGTCTTCTTCTCGCTAATCGTATTCATATTCTGATAATAATACCTCCTCTTCGTCGCATCTTTTTCGTTGAATCCTGCTAACGAAGCGAAAGCGCGTCGTCGCCCTCCGTCTCGGCGGTCGCGCGCCGCTTTTTCATCGCCGCGATTTTCCCTCTTCGTCGTCATCACCGCATCCTCTACCATTCGACTCGACGCGTCGACGCCTCTTCTCGCGCCGACGAAGGCATTACCGAGCGAAGAAGACGAAAAGAATCGAAGAGCGGCGATCTCTCCTCGAGCAGAAGAAGAAACGCGAAAAATGCTCTTCGTTGCGCCATTCTTAGCCGCCCTCGAAGCGGCAGACCTCGACGCCATTCGCAAAATAAACTACCTCTCGAGATGCTCTTTCTCTCTCTCTCGCAGATCTCCCGCGAACGAGCGATATCTGCGATGTGCAAAAGAAGAAGTTTAAGTGGTGTTCTTCGTCAAAGCGCTTTTCTCTCTTTTGAGGAATTTTTCAGGACTCTTGAGCCCACACACGAGAGAGAAGAGATGAAAATTTTTCCAATTCTCTTTCGACACCACTCTTAATAAAGAGGATATCGCACATGTCTTCGTCCCGAGAGACCTCGTCGTCATCCATCGACGTCCTCACCGAAGGCTTGAAGCGATCCATCGCGCCTAAGATGAGAAAATTGGACGCCTCGATCGCCACGGCGCAGTGGACGCAGAGAGAAGTCATCGACGGGATCGACCGGTGCTCGATGGCCGTGGAGGAGGTTTTGCGCGTGAACGCTTCTTCGTCGTCCGCGTCGATCGACGACGACGACGATAAAAGAGGAGGAGAAGAGAGAGGAAAGGATGATCAAAAGCAGCGCGAGCTTTTTCGTTCGCGAGCGGAAGAAGGGAAGGAAGACGACGCGACGATCGAGCGGCGGTTGACAAAGTTGCTCGAATCGGTCACGCGTGTCAGCGAGAGATACGCGAAGGTGTTGGAACGAGAGAGCGCGCAGAGGGAGAAACTCGAGAAGACGCGGCGGTGCGATTTGGACATCGTTCGGGCGAACAGAGGCGAGGAGTGCGATTTTCAAGCCGTTTTGAGAACGGAGGCGTACGTGAAGAGAACATAGAAGAGTGCATTTAGTTAATATATAGCGTATGTTTATTAGTATTGGTAAATAGAAGCTCGAGCGAAGAGAGGCGCTCGCGTATATGTAACTGTAACATGTAATGGTATTATGTAAATGAGTTTATTAATAAAACAAAAAGACCTCGAGAACATCCTCGACGAGGAGAGAAAACACTCGCTTTTTTCTCTCGATAATAATAACGATTGTGGCGATGATTTTATCGTCGTCGTCGTCGTTATCGTCGTTGTCGTTATCGCTGCCGTGCACGTGCTTCCTCTTCTTCTTTGTTGATGATGATGAGAAAACGCGAGCAACAATTTCATCTCCCTTTCGGTCCATTTAATCCTAATCCTAATCTTTGCTCCATGATCTCGTGCGTCGTCTTGGTCGTCCTCGCCTCCGGCGCGAAATCCATCTGACCTAAATAGTCGCTAAAATCGATTCGATCCACGTTCCCGCTCAAAATCTCCAACCCGAACCGTTTACTCTTCACCGTTTGCTGATTCGGTAACCGCTCGACGTTTTGCAAAATCTGTCTCTCGATGTCCAATTGTGCCGGCAACGCGATGCCGTACACGTTCGCGAGGTGGTTTTTCTTTTGTTCGGAAAGGACGTACGGGTTTGAGTTGTTTTGTATTTCTTCCACCGGATGGAGAAAGGCGCGATTGGAGGAAGACGCGTTTAAACCGTCGCGCATGGGATCGCTCGGGCGAGTGGAAAAGCGCTCGCGCGTGAAATCGTCGCGGTTGTTTGTGTTGCCGTCCATTGCTTGCGTGTGTGCGTGTGTATTCGTTTTGTGTTTAGTGCGCGCGCACGCGAATTAGTTTTGTGGAGATCCGAGAAAAGGTTTGACCGACCTCTTTTGAACGAACTTCTTCTCTGAACGAACTTTCGTACGTACGTATTAGCGTAAACATGCGCAGAGTACAGATCTGATTAAAAGTTGATCATAAATATAAATATATATATATATAAAGCTACGTGTGTTAATTAATGCGCTACAACTAACGGAGCACGCGCGCGCGTACGTCCCGAGTTCTTCTTTTCGGAGTGAGAGCGTTCTTCGTTTCGCGAGACGCTGCTTCGCGGCTCTCTCCGCCCTCTTCTCTCTCTACTTGGTAAACCTCCCCAAAGCGCCTCCGAAAAACTTAAATATCCCTTTCACGATTTCCTTCCTCAACGCGGCGAGACCTTTCCCGAACTCCCCTCCGGGACCGGCTTTCGTCTCTCGAATGAACAGCGTAAATATCACCCCCCACACGCCGTTTATGAGAAACAGAAAGAGAAAACCAACCGCGATGGGCGGTTCGCGCTCGATGAAAATCTCCAAGTCTTTAAAGAACCCCTGACCGAGTTCCGGTTTGATGTTTGCGCTAGTGTTCGTCTCTGTCGCCGCAGCGTCCGATGCTTCTTGCTCGCTAGAACTCGCCTCCGCGATGTCAAACGTCCTCCGCCGCCGCGCCGTTTCGTCAAAGCTCCGCGCGTATTCTTTTCCTTCTTCGGAGGAAGACGAAGAAGACGACACCATCGCGTTCGCGGTCGCGAACCGATCGTCCGCGACGCCACCGTTCAAAACCAGCGCCATCGCAGACGCCAGTACCATCGATTGTGCCTTCTTTCCGGCATCTTCAACAAATACTCTCGCGTTTATGTTGTTGTTGTTGTTATTCATCTCTGTTTCTTCGCTCGTCGAACATCGCTCTTCGCCTCTTCGCTTCGCGCTCGAGAAGCGCGTTCGATCGATTTCTTCTTCTTCTTCTTCTTCTTCTTCTTCTTCGTTCCGCGCATAAAACGCGCTCGTTTTCGTTTCGCTCGCTCTCATCGCGCGGTAACGACGACGACGAGAGGAAATGGAATGATTCTTTAACGTCGCCACCGTGGCGTGGTGAGATGGCGCGACGGGGATGCGTGTGGTCATGATGGTTCGAAGTGTATCTCCGCGTGCAACTCTTCGAGATACTTTTGCGGACGGACGTCGTAAAAGATTTGCGTCGTGTGTGTGTTTGGGGTGTCAGATGTGATTTCAAAGGGGCTACGAAAGCGGGCCGTCGAAGATCGATGAATGATGTTACGGTGTTAATGCTATCGTTAAACGGCTTTGTTTGCTACAACTTCGCTACCGCTATTCATTGGGGACGTACCGAAACATTTGCACTCTCGAGTGTAAGCTGTGATAGGTCGTCGTCGCGTGACTCTCAGAAGAGGCGTTCGCGCACGCCAGCTCGAAGACGAACGCGAACGCGGATTTCCGCCCGCCGTCGAAATCGAACGCGAGTTGCGTTCGGGGGGCGTTTTTGAGAAGCGGGATGCGGAAGTCCCCGACGTGTTCGGCGTTTTCTAACGTTTCGTCGCGGAAGGAGGAGACGCGGAGGCACCAGAAGAGAGAGGAGGAGGAGGAGGAAGATGAGAGGACCGGGATCGGAGGGGGCATGAATTTGAACCCGTCGACTTCGATCGTTCGAGATGTTATTGGTGGTATTGATGCTATCGTTGAAGACGATGGTGATCCCGGTGCGCTGAACGACTTTCTCGACATTCCCTTTGCCGCGGAAAACGCAACTGCGCAGTAAATGTGACGTCCGCGAAGTGTCAAAAAGTGCGCGTCGTCTGGAATTTCTTCCACCACGTCTTTCACGCGTTCTCTCTTCACTCTCGAGCGCGATTTCAGCTCTTCGACGATAGCTTCCGCCGTGTCGTTGCTTTCAGTATTGCTCGCAGACTGCGCGTTTGGTGAAGATAGATTAAATTCTTGCGAAGGACTTTCCGTGAATTCGTCTAAAGATTTCGCCAGGTCGCGCAGGACGGAAAGCTTTGTTAACACGCGTCGTTCGTTCTCGTCGTCCAAACGTTTCTTTTCTACCATCACTGGTGAGATAGAGACAACATGAGACGCCATTCTTTCTGGAGAAGAGTGGCTGCCACTGCTAACTCCGCTCTTTCCGTGGTTGGAATCTCCTCTCGTTGTTTCATTCCTATTCGAGATGGATAACCCTTCAATGTTCTCGGTTGAATCTTTCAAACTACCGCTGAGCTTCGAACCTGCGGTGTTCGCAATTGAATTCGCAAAGCCCGCAAACTTGCTCGCTGCCGCAGAAGCAACGGAGGTTAAGCTCGAGGATGAAGTTAACGCACCGCCGAGTATCGGTGTTTTCGATCGAGACATCGTTTGGGCTTCTGGAAAATACGTTGTTGCGCTCGACGCCGTATCCATAGAGGAAGATCCAGTGCCTACGTTTTGAGCGACGCTTGCGGTATTGCCGACGGAGGTATTCTTAACTGGATTCTCTTTTTGTATTCGAAGATTTTCCAAGATTCGTCGAGCGCGTCTCGTTCGCAACATGGTCGTTGGGTCGAGTTTCTGGGAATCGACGTTTCGTAAGTTCCCAAACTTTGCATCGCGAAACTTCGACGTCAAACGCAGACGTAAGCGCAAAATCTCTAGCATCAAGTTCGCATTGAGCCGATCTTCGAAACCTTGAGCACTTGCGTGCTCGACGATTTCTACCGCAACGCGTTCGTAGGCGTCTAAAGAAGAGTTCTGTTCGAGATATGACTCATCTTCTGGACTCAGCGCACCAACAAAATCTTCGTCTGAAGTTGAAACGTTATCATCTCCACCAAGAATTTCAACGCGACCAAGTGCCATGGTGAGCGCTTCCGCAGACGGTAAAGTCCCAACTGCGCGCGGTTCAAACGTTAACTTTATTTTCGACGTTACATTTTCAGCGCTCATGTTTTGATGCTCTCTCTCGATAGCACCGTCTTTCTCACAAAACTCTACGTCTTCGATATTCCCATCGAGTCTCTTTTGGCTATACTTCCACGCGCCTTCTTCGGTGTCGAACGGACCGGCGTACTCAAGAAGAGGCAATGCCATCGTTGCATGCGTTGGAATTATTGGAAGCTTGAGTACGATAGAAAAGCTCTTCTTCTTACTGGCAGAAAGAAAGTTTACCCGGACACGACCGGGCGCAAAACGTTCATTCGCGCCTTTCGGGTCGGTTAGCAACAACCAGTTCTCGACACCACCGCTGCCACTTTCTTGACCACCAAATTCTCTCACCTCGTATGAGAGTGATTCCGAACGGGAGCTCCGCGGACACGGCCAAGCGGATTTGAAAAATGTATCGATCGAGACTTTGTCGCCACCACCACCGTTGCTTTCTGGGGTACCGTAAAAAGAAGTATTGCTAGTATCCGATAACCCAGACTCTTCGCCGAGAAAGAAAGACTCTTTCGCGACCATTTCACTGTTTTGAACTATATCAATGGCGCATCTCGGTGCCTCTATCAATGAACCACCGAGCGTGGCACGTGACTTAACCACTCTTCTCCTTTCTTCCAGCGGGTCTTCCGCCAAGCTTGGAAAATAATGTTTCCTCCGAAGGCCTAAAAATAACTCAAACTGCGTCTGACGAAACCCGTCCGATACCAGGTTTACGAACCGTCTCTGGACGCTAATACTCAGGTTCGATGCCGTTGATTGCGAAGACTTGAAGCGCGAGTTTGAATCGTGACTCGCTGTTGCGTCCAACAAATGCATCATTGCCGTGTGCGAGGCCCGCGTCGACGTGTAAATCAAAGCGTGTAAATCCCCATTTTGTAAGTATACTTCAGACGCCGCTGACAACGCCGCTCGAGACATGTTCATTCGCAAAGTATCCACGGTTCTATCAAGCCAGACGTACGAGTCTTGCTCGGAAGGTGGAAATATTGAGTGCTCAGACGTGTTCGTACTTTCACCCATTTCGAACAGTTTTCGCTCAGCTTCCTCTTTCTCTTTTTCGCGAATCACGGCGTCGTCTTTACGTCTTTGTAGAATCGCTTCGCGTCTCGTCTGTCGTTCTTTCTTCTCTTCGTTGATAATTTTTACGAAATCGTCCGGTAGCGCCCACGAAGTTGAGCGCGTGTTGTGGTCGATGTAGAATGTTCTACCAGTCGTCGTGTCTAATCGCGACTCCCATCCTTCGGGCAATCGCGCGCTCAAATCTTCATCCGCCGAGCGTAAGAATTGATCTTCTTTCACCTTCTCCATGAGCTTCGTTGACTGTAAAGAGGTACTCTCGGGGTCAGTGAGCACGTTTGCTAGTCCGAGACGTTTCGTTTGCTCCGCGAGTAATTGAACGGCAACAAAGAACCCGGCTAAGTTGGTTCGATCTAAAGAATCTGCGCAGTTGTATCTCAACACGCCTGCTTGTTTCCTGAGTGTTTTCATTTCCCCAGTAGCTTCGTCGAACGTTCCGTAGCCGTAGCCGTGCTGTCGAATCTTATCGCGAAGTAATTTCCACATCGATTCAACTGCACTCGCATCGCCCATACCTTTTACGTTCGTGTGCCAATCGAAATTCGTCACCGTCAAGTTTGGGTCGTTTGGTAAAATGTTACGACACAGTTCTACGCACTCGTGGAAATGTCTGGACAACTCCGCCTCGGGTTTCCCAGGTGCAATCCGTAACAAGTTAACGCACGCGATAGGATTACACTCGCCGTAACTTTCACGGAGCCGCGCAAAATACCGCTCGGCATTCTTATAAGTGTCCTTAGTTTCAATCTCTATTTGCGCGTCTCCGACGGTTTGCTTGATTTCTTGTTTCCATCGAAGCGGCACGGAACCTCTGCGCCACACATACGACGTCCATATAGTTTTCTTGCTACCACTAATACCGTCACTATTACTATTACTATTACTGTTTGAACGCCAAACCATCTGCTCCATCTCAACTTCGTTCCCTGGATTCCCGTCCTCGTTTATTCCTCTCGCTAAAAACCTCGTCCCCGGGTGTAATCGACTCCGTTTCCCAAACACAGCAAAGTGCCACGAGCCTTTCTTCGGATCGTTCGCGTCGACTAAAATCTCTCTGCACTCCGCTAAACCTTGAATCATAACCGGGACGTATCCTCGAAACGACGCATCATCTCCCAACGCATCTCTGAGAGGCTTTGCAATCGCCTGGTTCCACACCCACTCGCTCTCCTCCGGTCGCGTCGAAGCGCCAGAACTTCGCAAATCTCGAAACGCTAAACTCTTCGTCAAATCAAACGTCTCGCTGTAAAAATGCAACCCATCGATTGGAAAATCCATCAGCGCTCTCGCGTGTTCTTTCTCCTGCTCCGTGAGTTGTCTCACCGGACTCGATATCGAAGTCGTTTTAATCCATCTCGTCTCGCAAATCCGAAACACGTCGTCTCCGGTAGGTAACCGCATCGCTTTTTGCACCTTCGTCGCCACCAACGCGCCGACGTGGTCGCCCAGTCTCGACACGCCCAAAACGCACGCGCATCTCGTGGCTGTCTTAACCTTGCCGAGTTCTTTCAAATGGTTCAACGCGTCCGCGTCGGACTCGAAGAAGAGACGATGTTGTCCTTCTCCTTCTTCTTCTTCTTCTCCTCCTCTCTTCGCATCGTCTTTCCCGCGGGAAGAGGAAGAAGGCACGCGCACGTTCAAAAGCGCACCGGAAGTCGGACAAACGCGCACGACCCGCGCTCTCGGAGCGCGCCCCGGCGACACCAATATCAAGTGAATTTCGGACGACTCGGATTCGGTCACCACGCACGAGCCTTTCGGGAGGAGAGAGGAGGAAGACTCGGACGAACTCGTCGTCGTGCCTCCGCTTCGATTCATTTAGAGAGAGAGAGAGTGACCTTTCGCGGGGAAAAAAAAGGAGAGAGAGAGAGTGCTCTCTCGCGCGTTGCTTCTCCGTGCGTCTGTGTGTATATATATGTATACTATTTCAAAAGA
>Ga0255763_1000756_pt1 | contig 35137 bp, 52 predicted proteins | sample 041ome_2_FD_179963 | JGI IMG/M metagenome (GOLD analysis project Ga0255763, IMG submission 179963) | Coastal salt marsh microbial communities from the Groves Creek Marsh, Skidaway Island, Georgia - 041406US metaG (version 2) | ecosystem: Environmental > Aquatic > Marine > Intertidal zone > Salt...
TGGCCACCCACCGCAATCCTTGCATTCAGAGCGCTGACGACCGTGCTCGCATATCTGTGACCCACCGCAATCCTTGCATTTAGAGCGCTGACGACCGTGCTCGCAGATTGACCCCCCACCGCAATCCTTGCATTGAGAGCGCCGACGACCGTGCTCGCAGATTGACCCCCCATCGCAATCCTTGCATTGAGAGCGCCGACGACCGTGCGGACATTTCAGACGAACATATTTTGGTTTTGATGATGTTTCTGGAATAGTAGGGCACGGAACACAAAAAGTAAAAGAATCTAGTGTAGTCTGAATCATCTCATTTAAAGATATATTCTACCGTATCTTTAAATGGAGAGTCGCCGCCCCCTCCCCCTCCGTTTCATAGTTTCGCCACTAAGGGGAAGACGTACTACACGGTGGATAAGGATATGATTTAAAGATTTATAAAGTGTATAGTATATGAAATCACCTCTTAGGTATCCCGGTGGTAAAACGAGAGCGTGTAATATTTTAGATGAAATTATTAATGAAAAAGGTTTTGATAAATCGGTTGTAATATCTCCATTTTTTGGCGGGGGTTCTTTTGAGTTTTTTCTACGTACCAAATACGACTCAAAACTTATAGTCAATGATAAGTTTAAACCTCTTATATCATTTTGGAAATCTGTTCAGACACGCAAGGTTGAATTATGTAGTGAGCTCCGAAAACTTCTCAACGTCGTATCAAAATCTATATTTAGTACGATGAGAGACACAATAATGGAAGATACAGATGATTTTATACAAGGATATAAATACTTTGTGATTAACAGATGTTCATTTAGTGGTGCTACACTTTCAGGTGGATTTTCAACCGAATCTTCCAAAAAACGTTTTACCGAGTCATCTATTAAACGCACAGAAGATCTCAATCTAAATGATGTAGAATTTCATAATCTGGATTTTGAAACTTTTTTAAAGGGTAAGAAGGGTCTTATATTTTTAGATCCACCATATTATCTCAATGAAAATTCAAAATTATATGGAAAAAATGGAGACATGCATGAAAATTTCAATCACAAAAAATTATTTCAGGTTTTAAACAAAAGAAAAAACTGGATAATGACATATAACAATTGTGATTACATCAGAGATTTGTATAAAAATTACGAAATCCGTGAAGTAAAATGGTCGTACGGGATGAATACGAGTAAAGATTCATCTGAAATCGTCATCATAGGTTAGGTGGTAGCCGTGTTCTATCATCTATAGAATACTCACTCGGTACAAGTGCCTTAATATTTAAGGGTTGAAAAGCAGCCGTCACACTATAGCGAGTACTTGCCCGACTACCATGATCCTTCGCTCTTATGCGCATCCTCTGTTCTACTTTAAATTCGGGAACTCCCCATTCGAGTGGATCTTCTCCCAAATGATACAATCCACGCCCAAGGATTTGTATGTATGCACAACCCTTATTCTTATAGAAATTTTGAATTTCATGATTATCTACTGTCAAGTATTCGTCTTTATAATCATGTTTAATCTTAATCCATTCATCACGCGTCATTTTTTTATTGATTAGAAATGGAGGTGGTTTAAAATTGACTCTATCCATATAACGTTGAAAAAGTTCATTCGTCGGTACCCAGCGACCTTCTTCCCAATTGAGTTTAGATTGCCCCCAATCCGGAGACTGTTTAGCACGTTTACATTCGATATGTCCATTTTGTGTGTATATATCTGGTTTATGTGAAGAACCACCACCTTGCCCCATAATTTTAGGACTGTGTTTTATGTTTCCGTAGCATAAATCTTCATATTTTTTACCATTTACTGAACACATAGACCCTTTACATACTTTCTGTACTAACGTATGAACATCATCCATGTTTATTTGATATATCACATCCGATTTCTTTATTATACTGCTGATAAGGATTTCCCCGTTTGTACGAGAAGTGGCACAGAAGATCAATTTAAAGATTATCGTGCACTATACACTATGGATACCAAACAGGTTAGGGATGAGGGTTTGGACAAGTTTTATACTAAACCAGAGATTGTTAATATGTGCATATCCCAGATAAAAGATTGGAGTGTTTGGGATTTGGTTATAGAGCCAAGTGCGGGTAGTGGTAATTTCTTTGAACAAATACCAAATACAAATAAGTATGGATTAGATATCAAACCAGAATGTGATACTATTCACAAGATGGATTTCTTTGATTATACTCCACCTATTTCGGGTAAAATATTAGTCATAGGAAATCCCCCATTTGGTAAGAACTCATCATTGGCAGTAAAGTTTTTCAACCACGCAGCGCAGTGGGCGGAATGTATAGCCTTTGTAATTCCGAGAACTTTTCGTAGAATAAGTATTCAAAATCAATTAGATTTATCATTTCATCTTCTACACGACAAAGATATACCAATTAAACCGTGTTCTTTTGTACCAAATATGTCTGTGAAATGTTGTTTTCAGGTGTGGGAAAAGCGAAATACATGTAGGGAATGTGTACAATTACCAACAACGCACATAGATTGGGATTTTTTACCCTTTGGACCTAAGGATGATAAAAATCAACCAACTCCACCCCATGGTGCTGATTTTGCACTTCTTGCGTATGGTGGTAAATGTGGGAGAATAGAAACTACTGGTTTAGAAAAACTCCGACCGAAGAGTTGGCATTGGATAAAATCTAACATAGACGTGAATACATTAAAACAGCGTTTTGAAACACTGGACTATTCTATAAGTGAAGATACAGCTCGTCAAAACTCAATTGGTAAATCGGATTTGGTATATCTGTATTCTAATAAGGTTTTCCATAAATTATCACCATAAGTGGGTCTTAGAGCATATTCATAATCGGTGTTTTTCATTATGTTATCCATTGTTATTTTACCCATCTTTTTAATTGTTCCGTGTGCATAGGATCCATACTTTTCTAATAAGTCTGTCATATCCGATTTTTTTATTAGAAAAATGAACAACTCACCATCATCTTCTATAGTAGTCCAATCCAAATAGTAAGCTGTTAGTATATAGTACGTAATATTATGTGATGGACGGATTTGTACATAATTGAATTTGTTTCTATCTTTTCCACCCAAAGACGCTTTTACTTCTGCACATTCTCCATTATATTTAACATCCCCACAACATTCAGAAGCTTTTACTTTACACATACCTCCTTTATGTCTAATATATTTTTCAATCAGGGGTCCAGTTTGTTGCCCAGATAAATGATTTATAAGACAATACTTATGCGCACTCTTTAAAGTCTGACATTTCAATATTTCGGATTCATGATCCACGTTTTTGGTGTTCAGAATATTTAAAAGTAATGGACACGTCATGTTACCTAAGTAAGTATTTAAAGTTTTATGTTAGTTAGTAATAAATACCTCCTTTAAGGAACATACACAGGCGTCCAGTTCATCCGATGATGAAGAGATACCCCGTATAAGTTGGGAGGAGGTGTTGAAATAATTTCTCAGTATATAGTAACATGCTAACAACCAAAGAACTTCAGAAAGCGAAGAAAAAACTGAAGAAAGTTCCCAAACCCACAGGAAACGCTCCCAAGTTACCCACCGCCGACCTCCTCCGTCTCATCGCAGCTGACCCCAAGATTGGTCGTGACAAGGCTTTCATTAAGCGCGCTCATGAGCTTGCGAAGAAGAAGAAGTAATATTGCTTAGTCGTACCGACTCAGTCCGGGTCCCGTTTTGAGAGCAAATGATTGTCGAATAGCCTACGTCAAACCGAACAAGGATGGAAAGTTGGAGACTGAGAATTGGACTAAATCAAGAGAGTGATATTTAAAGTTTGTATCCAATTTATCTTTATATGACTACTTCATGAAGACTGCCCAGCTCGCATCGGTTCGGTCTTCATGTGAGAGACTATACGGCGGATAAGGATTTACGATAATTAACTCCGACACACAGGACACCTACTATTTATTTTTAACATCTCTTGTTGTTTATCAAACCTTCGATTACTTTCTTCTTCATATTCATAAATTAATGGATATCTATCGATAAATGATTTAGGTACATAATCCAGACCCCCATATTCTTCATATTCTTCTTCAACATCATTCGAATAGGGAAAATCCGGTTCATCATAATCTATACCATAATAACAATTCCGGAAACATTGTACACAGGTCGTCGCGTGCTCACACTTCGGTTGTTTTATTCCTCGCTTCGTTTCTAAACAAATAGAACATTCAACATCGTTTTTGAATATCAATTCTTTACCAAACATCACACCACAATTCATACATAAATCTTTGGGACAAATACTACATCCACCGCAACCCGTTGTTTGATTTTCACAAAACTCATAATTTTTACAAGGTTCTGTGTCTTCACTCATTTAAAGATATATTCTACCGTATCTTTAAATGGATAATCACCGACCCCTCCCCCTCCGTTTCATGTCTGTGCCCAAGCAGGAAAGTCCCCGTATAAGTTGGGAAGAATACTTCATGAAGACTGCCCAGCTCGCGTCCGTCAGGTCTCCATGTGAGAGACTCCAGGTGGGGTGTGTCTTAGTGAAGAACAACCGCCTCATCAGTATGGGCTATAATGGATTTCTCAGTGGGACCGACCACGTCTCCATCGTGAGGGACAACCACGAACAAGCCACGATACACGCGGAGATCAACGCGGTCACCGATGCGGCGAAGAGAGGTGTCTCCATCGATGGTGCCGAAGCCTATGTGACCCATTACCCCTGCCTCAACTGCTTCAAGGCTCTCGCAAGTAGTGGGGTGAAGAAGATTTACTACAATACAGACTATAAAAATGACCCTGTGGTGGAGAAGTTGGGGTATGGTATACCTATAACCAACCTAAGTTGATTAGGTTCTACAAAAAACCAAAATGGTGAAAAAATCTACATCGCGCGTTCGTAAGGAATCCACTGGCACCTTCAATCTGGAGTCGAAATTCAAACAGAAGATTGAAAGGCGAGATGATAGGATTAAAAGAAAGAAGGCAACCATATTAGCCCTTCAAAAGGAAATTGTAGATCTCCGAAATCAAAACTCATTCGAAATTGATGCGAAGATGAAGAAACAACGAGCGTCACTTCGGTTCATCAAGGCTGAGAACTGTGACCTTCACCAAAAGGTCCACGAGCTCACCAAAAGTACTAAGTTTTTACGAACCAGTTTATTTGCGGCAAAGCAGGAAATCGAAAATATGAAATCCAAAAAAGTTCCAGTTTTAGAGGTGGAGGATCAGAAGGCGCTTGCCATAGGAAAAAGAAAATTATCGATCAGGAATGAAACTGTTCATCGTGCCATTTTAAACCTAAAAAGGGGGAAGTCCCTATCAAAGATGCAAGGCAGAACGAAGGACGCCATCCGCGCGGCGGGGCAGTGGGAGTATGCGAAGGAGATAGAGAGTAAAGTTAGAAGATTTTAATGTTTAAAGAAAATATCCTCATATAATGTAATGAACGTGGATAGTCTCCCACCATACATTAAGCAATTGCTTCAAAACAAAGAACTCACGATGAATCAGAAGATGGTCACGTTGATGGCATTCATGCCGGATGTCCCCGGGGAATACAAGTTAGGGGATCACTTGGAGACTGGGATGAAAATTAAGAAGCTCGTAGACGATGGGAATATTCGTCTAGGTAAATTCGATAAAAACTTTACTCTCGAGGTGGTTCACCTTTGATTTTAATCGCCCATTTATCCTCCTTACGGAACTTTTCATAATCAATCTCCTTGATTTTGAAAACTTTCATGATGAACTTTTTGATTGGATTGACCTTTTTGATGGGGGGAGGTGTAGGTGGTCTAAGTACAGTTAACATTTATAGAAAACAATATTTTATTTAACTGGTGACCGTCCAACGAGCGCTTTTAGATCCTCTTTCGGGTTCGCTTTTTTTTCTGGTCACTAATAAAAATCCAAATGCTAGAACTGTTATAACGATGGCGAACACTAGTAGCATATTTTACATTCACATTATTATTCTTTTGAAAACCTAAGTGGGTCCACCTCAATGTAAAAACATTCACTTTCGAAACACCATGAACGCTTCTACTATTTCCGCCTACATTGCCAAGCTCGAGAACGAGAACAAGCTCCTCCGCGAGGAAGTCCGAGAACTCAACGAAGATGCCTCCGATTACCAGATTGAAATCTTCAATCTGAAGGCAGTCATCGAGGACCTCGAGGATGAGTTGGATGAAGACTACGAGTCTGACGCCGAATCAGTTGCAAGCACCGAGGACTACGAGTCCGACACCGAATCAGTTGCAAGCACCGAGGACGAGGAGTCTGATGATGAGGATGACTTCCACATCTCCCGAAATGCCGCGATCGTCAATGCCCTCCGGAAACTCTCCGACCTTGAGATGGATGATTTCAAGAGCAAGGCGTACTGGAAGGCTGCCGAGGCTGTCGATAACATCCCCTACACCATCGTGGATGGTGCATCTCTCGCCAAGGGAGAGACCAAGGTCGCTGGCATCGGCAAGAGCATCGCCAAGAAGATTGATGAGTTTCTCGAGACTGGATTGATTTCAAGACTCGAGGAACTCAAGAAGAAGCCTCCTATGACCAATGAGTGCATCTTCGATGCCCTTGGTGAGGTGGCTGCCCGAGAGTCAGATGTTCATAAGAAGGCTGCCTACAAGAAGGCTGCCCAAGCTATCAAGAACCTTGACTTTGAGGTGACCTCCGGTGAGGAACTTGCCAAGGGTCCCAACAAAGTTGCTGGCATTGGCAAGAGCATCGGACGCAAGATCGACAACTTTCTGCAGTTTGGGGAGATGTAACCTAAGTTTTTAATAAAAATATATAAAATCAAGTTGAAATGAGTGACGCTGTCAAATTCGCATTTTTACAAGCTACCGCCCCGCTCTGCCCCGACATGCAACGTGAGATATGGAGATGGAAAGAAATAATGGAAGCAACTGACGAACTGCGCACCATACGCAAACGAAAACGTGCAAACCAAAGGCGACGAAATCGACGCTACACACGGAAATAAACTCAGAAATCTTCGTCAATAGTATTGTCTTCAATAATCATATCTCGAATCGTTTCAAATAAGACATACGTCAACGCAAATTTATACGCCAAAAATCCTACGAATGTAGCTCCATAATCAAAATCAAACGCAAATGGTGCATTATTCCACGCCATTTCAAAGGCAGCGGTGCTCACTGGCACAAACATCTGCTTCTGAAATGTCGACCTCTCTATATTATCTACATGATCCGAGAGGAGGTTCATGTAGGTGTAGGACGCTAGAGCACCGAGGGTTGCTGAAACACCAACATCCGCCCCCTGTGTAATAAAGTATGACGTAGATAGAGCCGCACCATACGCAGCTGTGGAGTTCTTGAGACTGGTCTTGAGTTTCTCATACTCGGGGAGAGAACGGTTGGTGATAGGTAGGCGTGTGGGTTTTGCGATAGCGAGAGTCAGCATATACTATCTGTAAGATACTTAAAATCTTTATGTCAGTTATAGTATATGCCCTGTCAGTTGTGTAAGAAGAAATGTGGAGTGCCCATAGACTGTAAGCACTGTAGTGGAAGTTTTTGCCCCCGCTGTCTTCATCTTGAGAAACATGGGTGCTCAGGTCTCGAGAAGAAGGTTGAGAAAGATTTGGCTACACTCGAGAAAAAGACGTCATATGAACACACCCCCAAGTGCTTAAAGATTTGAAGAGTGTAGTGTTCAGTGGGAGGGAGGTGTCTCTCGTGGCACTCATAGCTCAGTGGTAGAGCGCAAGCTTAGTAAGCTTGAGGCCGGGGGTTCGAAACCCTCTGAGTGCAATGCATTAAAGAATAACGACGAATAAGATGTATAATGTCCCTTGGTGTTAAAAAACTTACATATGATGCTATTCTTCCCACTCGAGGTTCTGATGGCGCAGTAGGGTACGATCTCTACAGTAATTGTGATGGGGTTATTGAAGGTGGTAATCGTGGGTTGATTTCCACGGGCATCGCGGTATCACTCCCCCCCGGGGTATATGGTCGGGTTGCTCCAAGATCTGGGTTGGCGATGAAGAATGGTATTCAAGTTGGTGCGGGTGTCATCGATCCTGACTATACGGGTGAGCTCAAAGTCCTTCTCTTCAATCATGGAAGTAAGGACTTGGAAGTAAAGATGGGTGACCGCGTCGCACAACTCGTCTTAGAGAGGTGTGAGACTCCACCAGTTGAAGAGATTGGTCTCCTCCAGGAAACCATCCGGGGTGAGGGTGGTTTCGGTTCTACAGGGGTTTAGAGCAATACCAAAAATCTTCGGGCACGGGCATGAAGAGCACACCCTCCTGTGTCGCCATCCAAAGCTTGGACTTGTGCATATGAGAAAATGACATAAGTAACCAACGCTCCCAATACTCTTGAGAAAGGTAGTTATCCCAATCTTCTATAGTACTTTCCTTAACTTTTAACATACCCCTATGTATTTCATAGGGATTTCTCTCAATTCGCACCTCCTTGGGGATGATTGCTCCCTTCCTAAGAAGTTGCGCCCTCATGATACGAGGATTTCCGTGATCTACGTAGTAGTCAACCCCATTTTTCCCAAAATCTATCGACCTTTTACATGGTAAAGTTACTCTATACCGATGAGTGATAGAGGGACTGGGTTTGAGAATGACATGCATTATAAATAAAGGATAGAATTTATTAAAACATATGAAGACATATAAATCACTGGATGGAATTACTATTAGAGTTGGTACAAATGCCAAAGAGAATTATGAACTTACTGAGTCGAGTCCTGCGGCGAATTGGTGGCTTCATGTCAAGGGGTGTCCGGGTTCACATGTCGTAGTTTCTTATGATGGAGATTTCTTACCAAAAGAAACTAAAAAGGATGCTGCTGCGTTGGCTGTTCATTACAGTCAGGCTTCTGGTCAGAAACAGGTCATAGTAGATTTGATTCGTGTTCAATATGTGCATCCATTAAATACACACGGTTCTGTTGAGCTCTCGAGAGACCCAATCGAAGTCTTAGTGTTTATAAATCGAGAAAAACCCAGACTTGATAGATTAAAGTAAGGTAGAGTAAAGTCCAGCGATATAATAAACATCCTCAAACCCCAAACTTTCCAATTTCTCTGCTGCAAATCTGGCCCGCTGTCCAGTGTTGCAGTAGACGAGTAGTCCCTTCTTGGGGAGTTCTGATGTTGTTTTTTCATTCATCTTGTTCACTGGGATGTGGAGTGCTTTGGGGTAGTGACCGGCGCGATACTCCATGATCGTGCGAACATCGATGACAGCTTTGATTTTACCACTCTTGATCAGTCGCTTGGCTTCTTCTGGAGATATGAGATTTTGTCCAAAGTAGGTGTAGGCTGTGAGAGCAGCGAGACCACCAACGAGAATGAGGGGAATCATTTATTATTCTTTGAGATTTTTACTTCGATGTGATCCATGTCAAAACAACATTGAGCAAACCCATCATACGTTCTTTGGCATGATTTACAGTAGTACAGTACATTAAAGTTGTTGTTGTTGTTTGGGCGAATATTTTTAGGAATGGTATTTATATTGTTCTTGGTAATCGCTTTTATCGGAGCATTGGCGGCAACAGATTTAATCATCACCGCATTCGGTTTATAATTACGATTACCATTGGAATTTTGTGTAAAGACGGCACCGTTTTTACTCTTCCTAATCCGACGACCTTTGGAATCGAGGTATGGGGTAGGACCTTCTTTCAGAGTGTTAAATACTTCACGAGCTTTTTTGGCATCTCGGGTTGAACTGTTTTTCATTTTATATTAGGCAATATAAAGTTTTGCGTCACTTGAAGTATATATGAGCAGCAAAAAGGTTGAGGTATTCACACGTCTCACCCCCGAGGAAATCGCTAAGCGTTCGATGGAACTACGTTCCGCAGCTATGGATAAAGCTCTCAATGCTGAAAAATTTCGTTACAAGTCTCCTGAAGATCCGGAGAAGTTTCTAGAATTTCTACAACACCGACTCACAATTTGGGAGGATCTCACGGAGGAGACCTTTTACGCGAAGCGAATGTATGAAAAAACGAAAAAACTCATCGACGAATGGAACTAGAGAGGTGTTCCTGAATCAAGTGGGTGATATTATTGATGGAGGGCATGGAAACACCCGAAACTTTGCAAAACTCCCGCTTTTCCTTGGTGGTCATTTTGGGTTCAGTCGAATAGTGAACGATACCAGCGGCAATCGTCTTTGAATGCTTAGCCATGATATCCGGGGAGTTCGCGACGCAACCATAGACACCCTTGGATGTCCTCACCAGACTGGGTCCAGCACCCACCTTTTTTAAAAGGTTCTCAACTGCATGCAGTTTTACCTTTGAGACCTTATGCTCGAAGCAGGGGGTCGCCTGTATGAGATCTTTTTGCACACGATTTTCAAGTGCCCTCCGCGCGAGTCCCTCGCGCCACCGCCAATGATTCACCTCCTCTTCCAATTTTTTTATTTTTTCCCTCTCGGTTTCCAATTCATCGTAGCTCTTGCCGAGTTGGTCGATAGCTTCTTTGGCAAATTTCACGAGTTTCCTCTCCTTCGCGGACGGTTTGAACTTGGTGACTCTCTTGGTTTTTTCGAGTTCCACCACAATTCGCGAAGAAGTTGTACGAACGCTACGTACTTTAACCATCTTACTTTTTATTTTTCTTAATTAACTTAGGCTTCTAGTTACCGAAAGCGACACCAGCCATACCATTCTTGATACGAAGAATGTTATAGTTGACCGCATAGACGCGGTGAAGCTGGTTACCATGGGCTGGGTTGGTAAGGGTGAGCTTCGCGTTATCGATACGAGAGAAGTTCAGGGAACCGGTGGGTTGCATCTTGCTCATGGTGAGGCAGAAGGGCCACGAGTAGGTGGGAACGTTGTCGATTGCACCATCGGGGAGATCGGTGCAATGCATTTCGGCGACGACGTCATGGTGATACACGTTAGACATGTTTTCGAAAAGGGGGGTACCGTTGATGTAAAGAGATGCAGTGTCAAAGCTGTATTCCTCGACGTAGTTGGCATCATTGGCATTACCGGACACGAGGTGGAGGGACTTGACTGGGTGATTGAAATAGCTCAGGTCAATGTCAGTATCGGTGTTGGAGGTGAGTTGGTTTTGTGTTTGGGTGATGAGAAGTTCGTGTTCATTGTCCGTGAAGTATTTACGCTCATCTGTATCGAGGTAGATGTAGTTACCAAACACCTTGGGGGTCACATTGGGTGTAAATCCATCACGGCACTTGACACGAATTTCAACATCGTGATACTGGAGTGCGATGAGGGGGAGCGCCTTGGTCCAGTCTTCCCCAAAGAAGAAGGGGATCATGTAGTAGTTCCCAGAGTGATTCTCTTTCCGGGTGTTGGTGGTGACAGCGAAGGAAGCCTTAGCCGACGAGTCCCTCATGAGGGTGTTATGAACACCTTGAATGTAAAGGGAGTCAAGTGTGGTGACCAATTGACCACCGATCCAAAGCTGGAATTCTGTGGGGCTGGCAGCGGTCTTTGAGAAAAGACCATCCGAGTTGGTTCCAACCTCGGCGATACCATCAGCCTCAATCCAGATGTAGCTCATGAGATCACCCTTGGAGCGAATGGGGATGGTGACTTCATTGGAGTCACCAAATGTACCGATGTAATCCATGCGTTCGGGCTTCATGGCAAAGTTGGTGTATCGCTTGTAGTTCTGACGGAAAAAGCTGACCTGGGGGTCACCAGTGATGTACACATCCTGGGCTCCCACCGACACGAGCTCAATTAAAGCAGCAGACATTTATTAGTAAATGATATTAAAAATTTGGCTGGATATAAACATATGGTGGTATTTCAAGCTTTGACATGGGAGGCGAGGGATGAAGATGACGAACATCTAATTAGTATTCTGGGTAAAACGGAAGATGGTAAGTCTGTGTGCGTCACGACTGTGTTTGAACCATACTTTTTCGTTAAATTACCAAGGGGGACAACTGATCAAGAGGTTCGGCTACTGTTCGATGACTTGAACAAAATCCGCGAAGATCATGTCACGAGTTACAGTGTCACGAGGAAGAAGGATGTATGGGGTTTTCAAAATAATGAGATGTTTGCCTACATGCGCTTGAACTTCAAGACACTCGCTGACCGTAGGAAGGTTAATTCAGTATTTGCCTATAACAATACTTTCAAAAAGTATCACGTCTATGAATCGAACTTGGATCCTGTCCTGAGATTGATGCATCGCACTGGTATTCAATCCACTGGTTGGTTGGACACAGGCTCCGAATGTGTTCGTTCCCATCTCGCAAAGGTTGACATCGACCTATGGTGTAATGACTGGAGGACGTTGAAGCCAGTGGATCGGGATGACATCGCACCATTTGTTGTAGCGTCGGTCGATATCGAGTGTAATAGTTCCACTGGTAAGTTCCCGAGTGCTGACGTACCGGATGATGCATGTTTTCAAATTGCCCTATCTCTCTGTAAATTTGGAAGCGACGAACCGTACGAAAAAGTGTGCTTATGTTACAAGAAGACGGAGGGACCCAACGTTGTGAGCTTTGACACCGAAAGGGGAATGCTCGAAGCCTTCCAAAAGTACATCCATGAAAAGGATGTGGATATTATCACCGGGTGGAACATTTTTGGTTTCGATCTCGAGTACATCTACAAGAGGGCGCACATGACTGGGTGTCACGAGGAGTTTTTCAATCTTGGTAAGCTCCACGATCCACCAAGTGACCTCTTGATGAAGAAGTTGAGTTCGAGTGCCCTGGGTGATAACTTTCTAAAGCTCCTCCCTATGACTGGAAGGTTCATCTTTGATATGTTCCACGAAGTCAAGAAGGGTTACAAATTGGATTCGTACAAGTTGAATGAAGTTTCGAAACTGTACCTGGGAGACCAGAAGATTGACATGTCACCAAAGGAGATGTTTGCTCGTTATAATGAGGGCGATCCCCAAAAGTTGGGTGAAGTTGCTGAATACTGCATCAAAGATACCCTCCTCCCCCATAAATTATTGAAAAAATTATGCACACTCCTCAACCTCTTAGAGATGGCAAAGGCGACGTGGGTCCCCCTGTGTTTCTTGGTTGAACGCGGTCAGCAGATTAAGGTGTTCAGTCAGCTTACCAAGAAGGCTCGAGAGTTGGGGTACATGGTTCCGACAATCAAGTACGGTGCTCTTCCAGAAGAACCCTACGAGGGTGCGACGGTTCTAGAGGCTCAAAAGGGTGCGTATTACACACCAATCACAGCCTTGGATTTCGAAGCCCTGTACCCTTCGATCATGATGGCTCACAACCTCTGTTATTCGACGTATGTCATGGACGAGAGGCGGTACGGTAATGTTCCGGGTGTCACGTACGAAACTTTTAAGATTGGTGACAAAACCTACAAGTTTGCTCAAGGTGTTGAAAGTCTTTTACCCGCCATTCTTCTCGAACTCAAACAGTTCCGCAAAAAGGCTAAGCGGGACATGGCTAACGCCACTGGGTCGATGAAGGAGGTCTATAATGGTAAGCAATTGGCCTATAAAGTTTCTATGAACTCTGTGTATGGTTTCACTGGTGCAGGGAAGGGTATTCTCCCATGTGTCCCAATTGCATCTACGACGACATGTAGGGGTCGGGGGATGATCGAGGAGACGAAGAACTATGTGGAGGCTAACTTCCCGGGTGCAAAGGTTAGGTATGGGGACACCGATTCAGTGATGGTTGAGTTCGATGTTGGGGGGCGTACGGGTGAGGATGCTGTTAGGTACAGTTGGGAGGTGGGTGAGAGAGCGGCGGAAGAATGTAGTGCCCTCTTCAAGAAACCCAACAACCTTGAGCTGGAGAAGGTCTACTGGCCTTACTTCCTTTACTCTAAAAAACGGTACGCCGCCAAACTTTGGACCAAAGGGAAGGATGACCAGATGCACATGGACTACATTGACATCAAGGGTCTTCAGGTCGTCCGCCGAGATAACACACCCCATGTACGGGAGGTGTGCAAAGAGCTTCTCGATGTTGTTCTCACATCGAGTGATCCCGGACCACCCAAGGAGTTGGCCAAAAAGAGGGCGAACGAACTCCTCTCTGGTGAAATACCAAATGAAAAGCTGATTTTGAGTCAATCGCTTTCAGATACCTATAAAATTAAGGGAGATCCAGTATCGATTACAAGCCCGGAGAGTGTGAATATAAACCAATCACATGTTCAGGTCGTCGTTAAGATGAGGGAACGAAAACCTGGATCAGAACCCCAATCTGGTGATCGTGTCCCTTACTTACTGACAAAGACGGATGATCCAAATGCGAAAGCATTTGAAAAGTCCGAAGACCCCAAGTATGTTGAGGAGCACAACATCCCTGTGGATTATCAGTACTACTTTGAAAACAAGTTTCTCAATCCTGTGTGTGATCTTTTAGATCCGTTATTCGAAAATACCAAACAGGAGATCTTCGGTGAGATTATTGAGCACTATAAACCCAAAAAAAAGAAACTGGGACCCGCCATCAGCACCATGAAAAGGGATCAACTCATCGAGGAGTGTAAAAAGAGGGGTTTAGATGAATCAGGGAACGTATCGGATCTCAAGGGAAGGATTAAAGAGGCTCGGTCACAATCTCTCCAAAATATATTTAAACAATACGAACAAGATAGCATTAAGAGATGAGTTTCGACTCCAAACTGCTTCAACTTGTAAATGAAGAGCGTGAAAGGTCTCTGGTCATAGAGATTAATAAACACAACGTCAACATCTCGAAGAAGCATCAAATTTCTTTAGAGTCTCTTACGCGCAGTATTCCAGATACATGTGCTCCCGGTATTTGTAGAGGGATCATGAATGATTTGACGCGATGTACATATAAGGTTGTTGATGAAGATAGTAAGTATTGCAATGTTCATAAAGAGCAGGGTGAAGTATTACCGTACCCACAGATAGTAAGAAGATCTGGTATTGAGCATAACCATAACGACCCCGACCTAAGAAATGTTCCCGGTTGTCCAGCATGTGAAAAGAGGGCTTATAGATTTGAGTACTTTGTTTAATAATGAGCAAAACTGGAATCCTACTAACATCTATAAACAATTTTTACACCGAAGAGGGACACAGAACAAAATTAATTGATATTTTGGGTAAATCTGGTGGTATTTCACTCCGGAATATCGAATGGTTTATCACCACCTATGCAAAGAAGAACCACACAACATTCAAAACAAATGATGGAAAAATCTTTACCGTTCACTGTGCGTACAAGTCAAGTCTGGATGGGTACAGTAAGAAACTTTTCGATCCCTTTTGTCGAGCCGAGAAGTTTGCATACACAGTGCCCGGAACATCTCATGAAATTCATACAACCCTGGCACAGTTGAATTTCATCAAATGGTGTATCAAGAACAACATCGTAGATTATATCAGCGACAATAAGTCGTCATTGTTTAGTAAGCGAGTGACATAAAACCCCTATCAAACACAAACGTTTGGTATCCTGTATAGTACAGGTTCAGAGAGTACGTATTAGAAGACACATCCACTTTCGTTGTATCCAATTTCACATCTATATTCGTTTTATCTGATTGTATTTGACTGAAATCTAAGCTCCCCGATGGTTCCACATTTATCGGATTCATCGAGAAGCTATATGTATATACATTTCTAAATGGTCTCGCCAGACGTGTTTCTAATGGTATGAGGTATTTATAATAGTTGTGATCCGTCTTTGTAACATTCGGCAACTTGTTACCGTTAATGTAAATACTCGCAGTCTCCATGATGGGATTGAAAAATGTTTGTATTTCGTCAAACGTCGCACTCGATGAAAAGTTGAAACGGTTTTGGTAAAGCCTTTCTTCATTTACATCTGAAGATCCAATAGCATCACCTTCAACTTCAAAATTTGTATTTCTCAAAAACCAGTGAATACACTTGACGGGGATGTTTGGTACAAGATTGTTTATGATTCTATCTATACCAAGTTCGCTCACAATTACGGGATGTTTTCTGACGAGGTCTGTGACGAGTGTTTGATTTTCACTCACTAAATAATTCCTTTCTTCTGGGCTGACAGTGATTTCTTCAGTTACGAGATTGAATGACTGTAGACTGAGTGTATCAGTTGTATTAGTAAAAAATGTCTGTTGGTGAAACTCCAACTCAAACTCAATTTTTTGTTTAAAAATTGAACACACCGGAAAATATGGACGGTTTGGTTTATTTGAGGAATATTCATCACTTGCATATTTTCTCGAAAAGAAAAAGTGAAGTGGAATAAGCAGATTCGATTCTAAACGCGCATAGGTTTCATTATTACTTGAGTCATCATATCCCAAATTTCGATTGACGAGAAATCTATTCGCCACTTTTTCAGATATTTCCAAGTACAATTCATCGTAGATAATTCCCCAATCGTCATGGATCTTCTCAACCTCGATGTCATCTACAAACATTGTGACACTTTTGAGGATGTGACGCCCCAATTGGTCGGCGTAGTTACCATCAGTTATACCCGGCATCTTGATACTCAGATACATGTTACTCAAAAGATCCCCCATATTGGTGGGATTGAATTGAACCTTAACAATATTTCCAAATGGCCACTCGGCTATGGTACCATTATTTACAACATTTCGAACGCGGTGATACTTTCTAAATTCGGAGTGTCTCTCTGAGTTGTAATTAAAAAATGATTCGTCTGGGTCTTTGGAAAGTAGTTGTGTATCCTGCTTTCCAATAGCTTTTAGGGAAATCTTAGCGGCTTCACCCATATCTACTTACTACTTATATATTTTTAATATCCATTTTCCACATCGTGATGTGACTCGTTTTCAATATGCGTTCCAAGTCCTCATTTGCCTGTCTTTCTTCATCCATGAGGGCTTTTACACGCTCCTCCGTATATTCAACCGTCCTAATGTTGAGGAGATAGTCGTAGTTTCCCTCAATTTTCGGAAACGTCGCAGACATCTCAGCCTCTAGGTCCTTCTTCTTTCTTTTGAATACCACGAGGTCACCTTCTATGACCATTGTGACAAACTTTGCGCGGTGACCACACATCGCGGCTCGCTTCTCCAACACATCCACTAGGTGTGCTTTTCGCTTCTTGTAATGTTCCAATCGGAGTTCCACAAAATCTCGAAGAATTTCTTCGGCATTCGCATACTTGTGGATACCCCGGGTTGGGTGGAAGAGGTGCATGTTCGAGGTGTGGAACGTCTTCTTCATCTTGAGGTCCTTCATCAGGTCCTTCCCGGTGTAGCCAAAAATCTCAAAATCCACATCCTCTGTGGTACTGTTGTTCGTGTAGCTGTTGATCATCTTCTTTTCCACGAGTGTATCCAGGTACTCCTTATAGTCTTGGGTCCATCGTCCGGGTGGGAGCTCTGTGACTTTGAGTCTGGAACCAGTGTCTTTGTAAATACCCTCCGTGATCCAGAGACCTGTGTCATCCTTGTAGACCCGTCCCTTGAAACCCCTGAACCACGGCTTCATTTCGATGAGGTCTTCACCACCCAAAGTTCTCTTGATGTTTTCTTTGATATCTTCGGGGTTGAAAGGGGGCACGTAGCAACTGAAACCCGTACCGATACCTTCAGTGCCATTCACCAGAACCATAGGTAAAGTGGGCATGTAAAAGTCTGGTTCGATGGGGCGCCCATCATCGTCGAGGTAGTTGAGAACTGCATCATCTTTGGGGTCGAAGAGCTTTCGAGCCTCTTTGGTCAGCTTGGTGAAGATGTACCTCGTCTGAGATGCATCCTTCCCACCCATCAACCTGGTTCCAAACTGACCACACGGTTCGAGGAGGTTGATGTTATTGGACCCCGTATAGTCGTTCGCCAACTTGACAATTGTATCTGCGAGGGAAACTTCACCGTGGTGGTAGGCACTCTTTTCAGCCACATAGGCTGCCAACTGTGCCACCTTCATCTCATCCTTGAGGTTCTTCTGGAAACAAGAATACATAACCTTCCGCTGGGAGGGTTTGAGACCATCAGCCACGTGGGCGATTGATCGCTTTAGGTCTGCGAGACTGAAGTTCACTAGATCCTTATGAACAAAGTCTGTGATGTCAAGTTGCTTCACATCCCCATAGGGAACCTCAAGTTCCGAAGCCTCCTTGGCTGTGCTGTCGAGGAGCCAGGTTTTCCGTGAATCCGCCATCTTCTTGTCAAATGCGAGAACGATCGACGTGTCAGTCATCACATCCATGTCAAACTTGACTGTGAGATCCCGAATCTTCTTGAAGTACTCCCTCGCCTCCACAGATGTTGAGGTACCCAAACCCTTGTAGTACTTGATTTTCCATCCAGTCTTCCCAGATCCATACCAACTTCTGAAAGCTGAGTCGGTGTAAAAAGACATAGTCTCCGAACCCTTCGTGGCCTTGATGATTGGGGTCACCATCGAAACCACAAATCCCAACTTGAGGAGGCTTGGCCAGAAGTAGTGGATCATGTTTAGGATGAGACCCTTGATGTGCGAGCCATCGTTATCTGCATCCGTCATGATCATGAGCCTCCCGTAGCGGAGTTCGGACACATCCTTGTAGTCCTTACCCTGTTGGAGACCCAAGATCTTCTTGAGGTCATTGAACTCCTGGTTCGATGACAGTTGAGCCACCGAAACATCCCTCACATTCTTACACTTCCCACGGAGGGGAAAGACACCATAGTGATCCCTTCCAACCACAGAGAGACCCGCGACCGCCAAGGTCTTCGCCGAATCACCCTCTGTCACGATGAGTGTGCATTTCCCAGACTGCGCAGTGCCAGCCTTGTTCGCGTCATCCAGCTTGGGGATCCCCGTGATCTTGGACTTCCGGGCACCGTCAGACTTTTTGAGTTCCTTCATCTCCTTGAACTTTGAGAGTGCCAGGAGTTCATCTTGGATTCCAGTCTTTAGGACATTCTTGATGAAGTTCTTCGGGGGATCAAACTTCGAGCCAAAGTCTTGGGACTTTGAGGTGCATTCAGACTTTACCTGACTCGAGAATGTGGGATTCTCGAGGGTTGCCTTGACGAAGATGTTGAACGTGTTCTTCACCTGTTGGGGCTTCAATTTGATCTTCTTCGCCATGTCCTCAATGATTCCATTTGCCACCAGGGATGCCACGTGATCCACATGGTTACCACCCTTGGTTGTGCAGATACCATTGACGAAGGATACCTGTTCCATGCCATTCTCAGCCGGACCGATACACACAGACCACCTATCAGACACGACGGAGCACACATTCTCAACGCCCTCATGCATCTTTGCATAGGCTTCGAAAGACGTCTTTGGGAGAACATCTCCATTGAACTTGACCTTACAGTTGGGGGTCGTACAGATGTTTGCATCCCAAACCCTCTTTTGGAAAATCTGGTAGATTGACTCGTCCATCTTGGACATCCCAAATCTCTTCCAGTCGGGGGTAAAGGTGATGGACACCGATGACGTGGCACCTGCATGCTTCTTAATCTTGGGTTGGTGACAGGTTGTCATATTATTGGACCACCCTTGTGTGTAGGTTTGCTTCACTTCATGGTCCTTGATGATCACAGAGAACTCCGAGGAGTAAATATTGGTCAATTTGGCACCATAGCCATTGCGACCCCCCACGATACGTTTTTGGTTGTCATCGTAGTTGGTGCTCGTGAGGAGGTGACCGAAGGTGAGTTCGGGGTTCCATAGCCCCTCCTTCTCGTGCATTCGGACACCGATACCACCAAGGGGTCCGTTGTTCTCGATCGTAACAGAGCCTTGGTCCTTGTCGATAGAGACGGAGATGGAGGTTACACCCTTGGGGTGGAGGGAGTTGCGGTCGATCGCATTGACGAGGATTTCATCAAAGATTTTCAAGAGAGCTGGGGAATACTTGAGATTCTTCTTGGTGAATGCATCACCTTGGAGAACCCAGTAGTGTTCCGTGCCAAGTTCAACTGGACCGACGTAGGAATCAGGTCTCTTGAGAATGTGCTCGATGTGGGTGAGCTTTTGGACGCTCTCCATTTAGATATACTTATTACAATTCAAAACTCTAACTTAGGTTTTCATTCACTATCTTCATCAGATTCATTCACCGTTTCCAAAATGGTATCTAGTTCGCGCAGGTTGGTATTTAAAAACGCCTGGTGTCGTGCTACGCGCTTGGCGTCCGGGCACCCTTTCCCGATTTCGAGACCCTTTTCAAAGGAATGTCTTTCGATTTCATCAATCCGATATTTTATGTCATCATTTGTGTATAATATTGTATCCCAAATACAATTGTCCAATTTCCTATATAAAATTTTTATATCTTCATGAGTAATTGCTTTATCTTCGTTTTTACTTAATTTGTATAACTCTTCATTGATTTCATGAAAACCTCTCATATTAGACTTGGGTGACATGGCTCTTAATTAAAACTTAAAAATTGTAGGAATGGATCTCAACTTAGGTTTTCATTCTCGGCGAGGAGGAGGAAACATCTGGACCTCCACTGATTCATCCCCACTATCATTTTTCCCAGATGAGCTTTTCACAGAGAAACTCGGACAAACAGTCTACATCTTCGTCCACCTCGAGGTCCACGTCACCATCATTCGTGAAGTGATGAATAAACTTGAATGGAACTGGGGAACCTCCCTTTATAATAACCCCTTCCCATGCTTTAAATTGTTTGTATGGATTTTCAGTATCCTCTTTTACTTTATTAATGTCTTCCCATTCTTCATATTCATCAATGTATTGTTTAAAATCTGTATCATAACATTCGTAATAGCATTTTTGTACTTTCACATCCCACCACTCGTCTTCGGTGAATGGGTCCTCCACTTCCAGGTTCATTGGTTTAAAGTTTTTAACATCGAAACGGGTAGGCAATTTTTTCAGTTCAGTGATATAAGATTCGGGAGGGGTAGTCATTTTAATATACTTATTACAATTCAAAACTCTAACTTAGGTTTTGTTCCAACAGTTTCAGTCGCTCGTCGCGACGCGCGTAGTGCTTGTACACGATCCGCAGCGGTGCGTCGCCGGGGCGCTGGTCGCCCACCTGCGTGCGTCGGAGAGGGAAGACGGGTCGGGTCGGTTCGGTCGGGCGGCGACGACGACGCGTTCGAAGTTTTGTTCACACCTATACTTTGCTCGAACTTCATCGAGCAAAACATCATGTTCGTCTAAAACAGTCTTCCAACCATTCGGGCCGTAACCGAAAACTTTTTCGGCGAATTTGTTGAGCGTAAATAGTGTGGATATTCCGCCGATCCCAAAAGCGATTTTCCCGTTTGATTGCAGGACCCCTTGGCAGCGGCCCCCGTTATGGGGAAGATTGCATGTGACGTAGCTGCCGACGCGAAGTTTTCCCGCGCAAATCAAATCGTAAACTGATGGCGTCGAGTGAGTCATTTTTCTTTGTTTTATTACAAATCAAAAATCTAACTTAGGTTTCGAAACGTAAAAAGCGTGATTGTTATGAAGAAGAAGTAATTCTGTACCTATCCTTTTCCTCGTCGGAGAGTTTCCTCCACTCTTCACCGAGCTTTTTAACAATTTCGCGGGATTTAAGTTCTGGGTTAGCGGTGACAATTTCGGAGCGTTTCTCCTTACAGAAAGCGAAGTATGGGTTAATTTTTTTTGTGGGTGGTTCTTTCTTTGGTGAGATTCTATGTGACTCAGGTTTAAGAATTTTGAACACAATAAAGGCTGTTAAAAGTACGACTGATCCCACGAGGACATTCATTAAATGTATCTTTAGTTACGTTTTTAAGTCAATTATTTCCTGCTAATGTTGTAAAGAAACCTATTATTAAAGATATAACTTTTAGTATTAAAAATGGCATCACTTATTTTTAGACCCGTCGCACGTTTAAAATCACCACCACCACCAAACCATTCTTCAAAACGTTTCAAAATATATTCAACCAGTCTTAAACAGGTCGATCCCTATCGTGAAACATCTCTGCGTTACATGGGTTATGCAAATGAACTTGGTGAAGCCTTCACATCATATTTACCCGATTGGGGTCTTCCCGCGTCTTATTGTGTTGCGGCATCTTATGTTTTGTTTGATACCCTCGATAAGGGACAAAAGGCTTATGAAGGGGCAGATGAAGGAGAAAAAATACAAGATGCTGTGAGAATTTCAGCTGAAACTTTCACCTGGCAGATGCTCGCTTCTGTGTTTTGGCCGGGATCAATTATTCGTGTAATTGTAAATTTATCCGCTGGCATTGTTTCTTCAAATAATCTTGATATTGAACCATTTTTTCATTTTTTACCAACACTTGTAGGAATTTCAGCTATCCCCTTAATTGTAAAACCGATTGATACAACTGTTGATAGAATTATGGAAACTTCAATCAGTAAAATCATTCATGGAAAAATTCAAACACTCGAAGATGCGAATGTCGCATTTATGGCTGTTATGGGGTCGATTAGTTTACCACCGGTCATGTATTTTCTCGCAGCTTTTATAAAAAAACTAAAAACCTAATTATTTTCAACGACTAAAACGGTCATCGAATCAACCTCTTCATCAAGTTCTTGGTAAGCCGTATCAGGATCGGATGTGGGTATATAGGTCATGGGTTCATTTTGGTCTAGAAGAAATGAGGGTGGTTGAACTTTCCGACGAATATCCCTGATGACGTTGCATAATTCCACATAGTCACCTTCCGGAATTCTTTCAGAATTCCTATCAATAAGGTCAATTAATTTATGAAAGAGATCCATTTTCCTTAACTTTCATCTGAAAGTTTTATAACTTAGGTTTGAATTTATACACCATGTACGGTGGTACCAACATTAACGTATTTTTTAATATTGGGTTGGTCGCAATAGATAATTTTTCTTTACTACGTTTAAGAGACTATGTACCTCTACCTCGTAACTGCGATCTTCGTGTTGTTTTTGGTGATGCAAAATAAGACCAGGGGTATGAACAAATCAATTGAGAAACTCGTTCGTCAGTCAGCTCGTTACGCCACAGCGGCACAGCAGGACAAGTCTCCGGTCGTTGCAATCCTCCATGCAAACTATGCAGCAGCATACCTCTATGCACTCAAAGACATCGCTACAGAAACTCAAATCCATAATGCGACGGGTATAGATGTTAAGAAGTTCAAGGAACACGTGATTAATGTACAAGATGCTATAACAAAAAAGACGACAGAAACGTGTCCAGAATTTGCGGGACAGGTTGATATTTATCTCGCAGAAATAGGGGGTGAAGCTTGAAAACCTAAGTCGCTAAATAAAAAGTAAAAAGTATCTTAAAAAAATGGAAGTTGTTCGTAACGCCCTTTGGGAAGAATGTCTCAGTAATGCGGTTACTATGTACCGTCTTAGTGAGCCAGATGACAAATGTTACAATTTAGCGGATGCGACTTGGAAATTGAAGATGTCCTATATGAAACACCAACACAAAAAGGATACACGGAAGATTATAGTTTTAGAAAAAACCCCAGAAGTTGTGACTGAGCAGAGAACGTCTAAGAAAATTTGTTGTGCTCTAACGATGTCTGGGAAGCCATGTTCTTTCAAGGCGGTGTGTGGAGATTACTGCAAAAAGCATAGTGTGAAGAATGCTACGATTGGGACAAAGGTTGATGTATCTCAAATTAAAATAAGTGAGTAATAGAAAGATAATGTTAGATCAGGAGAGTCTTAGACCTGTAATAATAGCGATGGCACTTTACCTCACTATCAGTACCCTCGTACCCCACATCGTAAAAAAACCGACCGGTATCCAAGTTTTGGATGATCTCATCATGACCATCATCACTCAGAAGGATTCAATGATGAGTGGCACCATCCTCATCGGTATCATCGTTCTCGCCACCAACTACATTCAAGATGAACTCTTTTAGGACATTCTCCCTTCCAACTATTTTTTTGGTGTGTTCGTGATCCATGTGACGGACACGATTGTCGTAGGCGTGTCTCATGAATTCCAAGAGTTGATCAAAGTTTGGATTACCCCAGATCATTCCCTTTTTGAAGAGGAAATCGTCTTGTGGCAACTCTTGAAGTTCACAGTCAATTGTATAGGGCGTCTTTACGTATTCCGGAGCTCCCCCGTAGTTTGTTATAATCACGGGTTTATTCCTCAGTGCAGCTTCGACGGCACCCATCCCAACCCCCTCTGAATGTGAAAAGCTGACGTAACAATCCGAAGTGTGGTGAATTTTATCCATCTCCTCATTTGAGATGACACCATTAATAACTTCAACCCTGGGTAGTTTGATTTCTACATTTTGATTACATGTCGCCTTTACGAGGAGTCGTGTATTTGGTTCATTGAGTCTCACGAAAGCTTGTAGAATTTCCTTGAACTTTTTTCGTGGATCCATGATGTTCCCAATGTGGTAGAATGTGTATGGTTTTTCTTTCGGTTTTGGAATGTGTGCGTGAATGATGTAGAATTCATTCTCAGGAAATTGTCGAGAAAGAACCTTCTTACAAAACGCACTGGGCACCGCAACCTTCTTAAATTCTTTCATGATGAGACCGTAATCCTCATGAACTGTCTCAGTTTCACAAACCGTCATACATGCGAGATTCTTAATTCGAGTTCTTGCATACTTTAGGTATTCTATATGTCCTTTGAGGGGGAGCATGAAAACCAGACCATGATCAGACTCGGGAAGTTTAGATCCGTATATGTAGTATCCAGAGTCAGGAAGAAACAGGTTGGTATATTTTTGTGCGTGATGACCGATGCCAGTATTGAGCGCCGGTCCGATCACGATCATTTGATATAAAGATAATCTTTCTTTTATATATACTACAATGGATTCTCTACGCACAGAGATTGAAACTGAACTCAAGCGCACCCGTCTCGACAAGACTCGTCTCTACAGTCTTCTCCTCAACATAATTGACACGTGCGGTGGTTCTGCCCAGGGTGCCGGTCCAGTGGGTCCAGCCGGTCCAGCCGGTCCAAAGGGTGCCACTGGTCCAGCCGGTCCAGCCGGTCCAGCCGGTCCAAAGGGTGCCACTGGTCCAGCTTGCAAGTGTGTTTCGAAAGAATCTACCACCACTGCGCCCGCACCCGCGCCCGCACCCGCGCCCGTTAAAAAGGCACCCGCTAAGAAAAAGGTAGTCACTGCATAAAGATAAACCGCGTTACATGATATATGACGACAATTTGTATTAGACCCATTCCGATATATAATACCCAAAACAGGAAGCGTTCTATTATTCGACCCATTAGTACTAACACAGAACCAGAGCTTAGGAAGTTACGGGAACAGGTTGAAAAATATAAGAATGCACAGAAGAAAATCAAAACACTGACAGAGTGGAATCTTCGTTCCACCAAGTCATCTCTCAAGGATGTACAGGACATTCTAGAAACATTGGAAGACCTTTATGGTGATGATGCATTTAAAGATTAACAAAATCAAAGAAATATGGGATCTCCCTATGTAGAAGTTTTATTTACCCACCAAATGAATCCACCCAGAAGAGACGCCAGAACAGCGACCAAAAGTCCAAAGGAATATTTTTTAGGTTTTTCATCTGGGGGTTTATCTGGTAACTTTTGAACATTATGGTTGAGGGTGTCTATTTTTTTCAAAAGTTTTTCCAACGCCATGAGGATTTGAAGTTCTCGGTCCTTTGGTTTTTCTTTGACATTGACTGTTGTAATTTCTAAGATCATGTACCATCGAGCATCTGGTTGAAGCGGAAAATAATCATCATCATCTTGTTGTTCATAGATGTTGAAGTTTAGTTTTTTTATCGATATGGGGTTGAAGTAGTTTGTTTGTTGTTGAAATCGTCTCCACTGTTTATCTCTGAGTATAAATTCGTTACTTCCCGAGAAATGTCTTTCAAGTGGAACTCTAGCTAAAATTTGTCCATGACGTTCATCGAGAATTTGAGCCGCCTTGGGAATATCTGGACAAACGATGTCCACAAATTTTGCAATATTTGTACTCGAACTTGTGTTACTATCACCAACTTGTGTAACATAGAAATCTACAATTTTAATACCGAGAACCCTACTCATATCTTCAACATGTGTATTAGATTTCAGTGTAAGATCCAAAGAAAATGCGTTATTAGTACCATTTACAAAATTTGAATCCACGGTGACATACTGAACCTTTTTGGGTATGTCGTCAAGGGACATTCTATTATATTTAACGAAAAAAAATGTCGTAATATATTATAAACGATGAGTCCAATTGTGATTATTGTTCTCATATTATTACTTGTCCTTATCGGTGGTGGTGTGTATTGGTTCATGATTCGAGAGCCAGAGCCAGAGCCAGAGCCAGCTCCAGCTCCAGCTCCAGCTCCAGCTCCAGAGCCAGAGCCAGCCTTAACACCAGAAGAGCAGGCTCTACAAGAAGATATGGAAGTGATTCGACCTCACCCCCTCAAGGGTAAGAAGTTTCTTATTTCGAAGAAGCTGGTACCAGGGGTGATTGTTCCTAAATTTTCGACTGATGATGTACCTACAACCTTCGATATCGTCACATCTGGTGTTCGCAAGGAAGATATGATGGTGGAATTTATACCCATTACAGATCAATCCAATACTTATTATTTGTACTCACCCACGATGGAAAGATACATCAAGTATAGTTCCAGTGGATTTGGTTACAGGGGAACTACACCCACGACCGAACAATACAAGATTAAATTTACGAGCATTGGTGAGAACTATGTGATGTCTTATATGACAACATCGGGAGTGGAAATGTTTTTTGGAATTGTGGATGGTACAATGAAATCTTCTGAAACTGTCACAGATATTTCTGGTTCTGGTTTGGTAAATGTTGAGGATGGTGAGGTAGGTGCCTACGTGTTACCCGGTAACTTCGGTAACGAGTACTCACAATACGGTACCAGTGAAGTTGAAAATATTCGGGATTGTTTGGGTGAGATGGGAACAATTGATGATACATCTGATGGTGAATTTTTGTCGGTAGCCTACAAAAACCCAGGTGAAACTGAGGAAAGTCCATGCCGTGCCTATAAATTTGGTGATGATTACTCATACGATCCAAGTGCCGAAGGTTGGGTAACTACATGTGTCGATAAAACCAAGGATATCTCTCAGGGATGCTTACTGTAAATAAATCTATATAAAAGAAAACACCTAGTATTATAAAAATGATTTTTGAAACGTTTTATAATACCATGGCTTCAATGGGACCCGGTTACATGAGTTCAACGTATAAGTGGTTTAAGATGGCACTATGGGATGCTCCATTCCGTATCTATCTTGATTTACAATTGGAATACATGAAGCTTAAACGAAACCTAAGTAATGAGGAAACAAGTGAAATTCACGAAGAATGAAAGAATACCTCATCCCACTGGTGACTGACGAATACCGAATCGCGTTCTGTCAAGCGACAGCTCAGCTTTGTTCGGACGTTCAGCGTATCATTTGGGAAGAAGTTCTCTACTGCACCGAACCAATTGAAGTCCCACCAGCCCCCAAAAAATGCAAAAATTCTTATACTCGATTGCCGATTTCTTTGCCCCGAAACCTGTTTCAAGATCAATGAACATTATTGAAGCTGTAAATGAATGTGACGAAAAGATATATATTCAGATTGGACGAATTTCTCGTGAGCGTCGAGAAAATATTCAAACTCTCCTTATGAAGTCTAAGAGATTGTTATCCTTCATAATAGAGAAAAGGGAAGATGACGAGATGTACTATAAAATCATGACGCTTATTGAAAAAGTTGAGGATTCTTTTGATAAAAATGATGACATTAGTCATCTCTTCGAGGAGTTGCGAAATTTTGAGAATCGATGTAAAAAGAGTTCTAAATCTTTTATAGACCTAAGTACTATTTTGTAATGTAAAATCTAAGAATGTCTGTTCAAGAACTTATGAGTCTCATAGATAAAAACTCGACTTCAATTCCCGAAGGAGACTACCTTAAGATGTGTACTATAATGAAGCATCTCCATGGTCCCAAAGATACGTTGTGTGTTACACCAGATTTTTCGGAGCAGGAAATTGTTATAGATCGGAACTGTATAGATAAATGTTATCAGTGGATTATGACTATGTGTTACTATGACAAAGTGAGTAACCACTACAAAAACATAAGTAAGCGAACTGAAGTAACACCTGCTCTCAAGGTGGATGCATTGGTAGAAATTGCCACCGCCCATGGTGTGACTTTGGAAGACTATACAATTTCAGAACTTCGTGCAAAAGTCTTCGAAGCTGAAAATGAAAAGGAAATCTATGAAAAGTATCTTGCGAGGGAGATGCTGGAGGCGGAGCGGTCGGAGCGTGAATTGACTGGAGCAATCCAAAAGGCTCATACAGCTTACAGAGAGTTCTCGGAGTGTATGGGATACCAAGACCTATCATGGCTTATACACTGGGGTTCCCTCGCGAAGCGTTCATTTCGGAGTATTTTATCAAATCACACCTAAGTTGTGTTACAATAATAGAAATATATCTCGAAAAATGTTCTCTACTCCGTTGACGATGTTTAATGTTCCCAAGATTGGAATGCATTCTCAATTGAAAAAGCGTGTGATTGAACTCGAAAACACTGTGAAACAACTTCAAGATGAGAACTTGCGTCTTGAACTCAGAAACGAGAAATTGTATGAGGAATTTGATGTACACCCATGGGGTTTATACATATTTTTCCTACTTCTTACAGTTACTATTGTGGCAACGGCGGTTTATTATCCATCTGTGGCGGGATTGGGTGTATTGTTTGTTTCATCTTACTTTATACCCCCACTCCCCGAAGCTGTAGAGTCAAAGGAAACCTAAGTAGAAGATAGATTTGTAATTTTTATATCATTTTGAAAATGTCTCTTTCCAAAATAATGTCCCTCGTCGATGCCAACGCTGACAAACTTCCCGACGGTGCCTATCTGAAAATCTGCAACGAGTTGAAGGCGGTTTGGAAGCGTCAACCACCATCGGTACGGGTGGCGGAGGCGGCTAAGCAAGAGAAGATGGAAAGGCTCTATGAGTCTGTGTACGAGTTCAAGGAGTACCTCCGCCACGTGGAAGAAGCGATGGAAGCTGATCAACGGTACAAAGAGTGGCTTTCGGATCTCGAGAACCTAGAGGGTGAGGTTCCCGAGAAGTACCACGCGATGTGCGTGAATGCCTATATCAGGGAAGGTGTTCCATGGGGTCAGAAGCGCCACCTGCACCAGGTCTGTCGTCAAGATACCAGAAACGTCGAGGGGCTTCGTTTGGCTGGCGTTGACATTCCCGATGCTGAAGCGTTCTATGCTCATTGGTTCCCGAAGCTCAAGAATGAGTTTGTCGAAGAAGTCGAGGGACCGATGAGTGGTGGTGGTGCCGACTATGCGTGGTGCGAGTTTTCTCAGACGCCGGGTTTCGAAGACGCTCTGAGTCTCATTCAAAGGGGGCAACGGGCTATTGAATGGCGCCGAAGGCTCGAATATGGGGCATTCGAAGAGACGGATGGGGGTGTCTCTGGTGCTTGTGTTGAATTTCCAATGACCTTCGTGAAGCCCGTGGTGGAGGAGCAACCTAACTATCGCTAACCAAGGAGGTCAATTTCTTTTTCGTACGTTTGGGAGAGTAGAATAGATTTTAGATCTCTTGTAAATGTAATGTATTTTTTTGGAATGTCCCCCCACAATCTTTCATTTGATACAAAGTCGTCGACCCGACCATCTCTGAGGAGTGGTTCTAGGAGGACCCAATTGGGCTCGCTATACTTTATCTTCGTGCACCCCCTACCAAACCTTCTCGCATATATGTACCACGCCGCGATACTTTTATATGTGTGAATTGGTCTCTTCCCCTGTTCCAAGCATCGACGCAGTGATGGAACGACGAAAGTGTGAAACTTTGTAAATCCATCCATACAGATTCGATCCAAGCTATCACCATTGGATTCACTTGAAATTCTTTCTTCAACTTGTTCCATGTAATCGTATAGATCGAAGGGGACTTCACTTTCTATGGATGGAACAATTTCTTCCGTTTGAAGTTTTCTAAAATGTTCTCGGTGCACTGAATTCGCCATAACTTGATCAAATGTGGAGTATCCCGCGAGGGCTCCGAGATACGCGAGAGAGGTGTGGCCCCCATTGAGAATACGTATTTTTGTTTCTTCGTAGGGTTCGAGATTTGAAGTCAATGTGGCACCAACTAGGGATAGGTCTGGAAATGTGGATGCAAAGTTATCTTCGATGACCCATTGAGAATATTCTTCAGTTTGGACGGGATTATTACCATAACCTGGAAACATTTCTTCAATTTCTTCTTTCAAAAATTCTGTTGTTCTGGGTGTAATTCTATCTACCATACACGATGGGAATTTCACATTTTCCTTGACCCATATTGCCAGTTCATGTTGGTTTGTTTGGTAGAGGTAAGCTAAGAATTGTGTTTCGAGGACAAGACCATTTTGGCGGATATTGTCACAGCACATGATTGTGATGGGTGAGTTTCTGTTTCTGAGACCACACGCGAGATATTCAAAGAGTGGAGATCCCGGAGAATACCCACTTTCTGTAACAGTAATAGTTACGAGATGAACACTGGGAAGTGTGAGTAAGTGTTTGGCAATTGCTCTACTCTGTGTCCAATCTACGTAATCCAGGTGAGACCTCACCAACCTATATTGTGAGGGTGTTTTCAAAACATAGTCTTCTATTTCTCGGAATCCTTCATTCCTCAGATTGACGGCGACAATACCCCAACGGAGGTCACCAGTTTTTTCCATGTAATCGTCTAGGTATACAGCCTGGTGTGCTCTGTGAAAGGCACCGTAGCCAATGTGTATTACACCAATTTGACATTCACATTTGTCATAAGATGTTTTATACATCATCTTCAATAGTATTTGAAAAAAAATACTTAGACAATAGAGACGTCTTGTGTTTAAGATGGATGATTTGTTAAAAGTTATGCAAATAATAGACCAAAACTCCGATAAGTTTGGGGATGGTCAATATTTGGAGATTTGTAATCACCTAAAGAATGCGTATTCTTCTAGAGCGGATCCGGTATATCTTTTTGATTATGGGGAGATGAGAAGGGGGGAGGGTCCTTTGTTTTTCGAGACACTTTACGATAAGGCTATTGATGCGGATTACAATTTCCTTCAAGGACAGATTGATTATTTACAGAAGGAACGTACTGAATATAAAAAGCTTGTTCGGATGACGAAGCGTGTAAAACTTGATGCACAATATGAGTACTGTGAGATGATGCAACTGAACGATGCCGAGTGGGAGGCATTGACCCCAGAAGTAAAAAATCGTGTGTTCAATCGTTATTTACTTCATGAGAATGATTTTAGGGAAAGGTACAGGGAAACAATTACACAACAGATCGGGTGGCTTCAAGATGCTATAGAAAAGTTAGATGATGTGTGATAAAAAACTATTCTTATATAAATGGACGTTGTCTTTACATATGGTCGATTCAATCCACCACATTTGGGTCACAAGATGATGATCAAGGATATTGTCAGCAAGGCTCGAAACATGAACAAGAAACCAGTTGTGATTGTTTCGCATTCCACAGGTACTATGAAGAACCCACTTTCTGTAGCGAACAAGTTGCGCATTCTGAGGGGTTGGTTTCCGGGTGTAACCTTTATGTCTTCCGCGAAGAACCGGAGCATCACCAACATCGTAAAAAACTTTGGACCTAATTCTGTTATGGTGGTGGGTGAAAATCGGAAGAATGCGTTTAATTTTTTACGCTCGACTGTAGCGAACAATGAACGACCATTTAAACGTGAGTATATAAAACGCCCGAGTGGTGCTCCGTCTGCGACACAGGCTCGCGCAGCTGCTATGAATGGGAACAAGGAACTCTTCAAAAATCTGACTGGTTACAATTTAACGAACAATCTCCAGAAGAAGATTTTAGAAGCTTCTAAAATGCGTCAAAAAAAACCCAAGTACAAGAAATTATAGTTAATTTAACTTGCAAAAATGGAAGACCTTCGAGAACTCATGTCCGAACTCGATACCATTTCCAAGTCAATTCCAGAGGGGAGTTACTTGAAAATGTGTGATAAAAAACTATTCGTATATAAATGGAGCACCTCAAGGAGGCGATGCAACATATTGACAACAATTCAGAACACCTACCAGAGGGTGAATATCTGAAAATATGTCAATGTTTGCATAAAGCCTTCAAGTCTTTTCCGGAACAGAAAGAATCTACTTCATCTGCTCTCCTCTACGATGGATTATCGTGGCCCCCACCTTTCCGTTTATACAATATCTGGAATCAACTTCAACAATTGAGACACGACCTTGGTGAATGTAGGAATCAGACTGAATTTTTTAGTATACGCGCCGATTCTGATAGACTGAAACAGGTATATATAGAACTTGTAGATTCAACAACTACTGATCCGAGGTTGAGATCTGCCTGGATATCTAGAATTTAAACCTAAGTTGGTTTAAAATTAAGAAAACCAAAAACAAAAAATGGAAGACCTCCGAGACCTCATGGCCGAACTCGATACCATTTCCAAGTCAATTCCAGAGGGGAGTTACTTGAAAATGTGTGACCTCATGAAGGGTCTCCACAATGGGATGTCCAATGCTCGTCTCGGATATAGTGTTCGTGATCCACCCACGATTGATTCTAGGAGTCTTCATGTGATTCCTCCATTCCAAGTGGTTCAAATACCACTCCCTGATGAGAACGACTTACTGCACTATGATGAAATTCTTATGAAGATCAAGCAGGTTCAGGATCGTTTGAAGAAGACTAAAATCAGGAAGAACATCACTAAAGCTGTAAAGAGAGATGCGGTCAAAGAGATGTCTCGGATATTAAATGTGCCTCTTCGACGATTCACAATTGAGGAACTTCGTGAGAAGGGGGGTGTGGTTAGAGATGAGAGGGCTTTTTACAAGAGTTACATTCAACGAACAAATCTTGTAAATCGGGAACTCATTCAAGAGATGAATGACGAGTTGAATGATTTGTATATGGCTAAGAGTGATCTTAGTGTGAGGTTTGGTTTGGCTTAGTAAGTTGTCTTACACCACCACTTATTACCACCGGTGTATTCGAAGATGACGTGGATGAGGGCACCTGCGACGAAGTGGAGAATGGGGGACTCTAGGGTTGGGTCAAACTTGTTGATACCGTATATCAGGGTGGCATTCATCACACCTATGACGAGAGCTTCGATAGCAACGTTAATGATTGGTCTGTTCATATGGTATATGTAATGAAAAAAAATCCTCATATTAAGTAAATATGGCGCGTGGATCTTCTACAGGGATCATTCTCATTTTGTTTATGTGTGTAATTTTTGTTATAGGTGGTGGACTATATGTATATACAACGAGAGACCAAGAAGGTGATACATGTACAGGCGACGACCCAAATGCTGAATATACTCTTGATCAAGATCTTAATTGTACTTTTGTTCAGTGCTACCCAGGCTTTGGAATAAATGAAGATGGTGCATGTGTTTTTATCGCGGAGGAAAAGGCTAAGACTGAACTGGAATTGGCTCGTGAAGATTTGAAACTCAAGCAACTTGCTGCTCAGAGTGCAGAAATTACGAGTGAAGAGGAGAAGGCCAAAGCTGCAGCGGAACTGGTTGCAGCCGAAGATAGACAGAGAGCTGCAGCTTTGGCTCTTGAAGCGGCTGAGGACGAGCGAAAGGCTGCGGAGATAGAGAGAGAAGCCGAGCTCGCAGCAGAAGCGGCTGAGGCCGAGCGAAAGGCTGCGGAGATAGCCGAGCTTGCAGCAAAAGAGGTTTTGGTGGTTGGGTGTAAGAAGTTTCGTATAAAGGGTCGTTACCGTTTTTATTTAAAGGATATGGGTGATGGTGGTCTTCGTACTGATAAACGTAACGTCTCTGGTACGGAGGGTTGGGAATTTGAGGGTTCATTCCCCAACAATTTAAGAATAAAGGGTCCAAATGGGTATTATTTAAAGGATATGGATATTGATGAGAAGGTTCGTTTTGATAAACGTAGTACTGTCCCTGGTGTTGGTGGATGGTCTATAGAGGGTCTTAAATTGAATGATGTAAGAATCAAAAGTGCTCGTGGTAGGTATCTTGCTATGAAAACTGATGGTGCACTATACATGCATAAAAGCAAAATACCCGATGCGAATGCGTGGAAACTAGTGTGCGCCCGCGGTGATATAATCACTTAATCTAAGTCGTCCAGGGCGGACGCCGTCGGGGTGTCCAGGGGTGACGAGCACAGGACCCAGAGCACATTTTGACAAAAGAACCAAATCTACCGGTGGTGGCACAGCTTACATGTTGAAGAGATTACGGTAAATTTCAAAAAAATCTTATTACTATAATAATGGCACGTCGTGGTTCGGACAATACCGCCATAATTATATTGATAATCTTCTGTGTGGTATGTTCTATGTCGAGTGTATTCGGCGGTGCCGGTATATATTTATCTTTAGAGAAAAGGAAGGGTGACCCGTGTGAAGGTGATGATGAGAACGCGGAGTATGCCTTGGACAAGGATCTTAAATGTAGATTCACTGAGTGTAATACTGGATATGAATTGGATGAGAAGGGTATGTGTGCCCTCATAGGACGGAGGAAGCCGGGTGACATTTGTCAGGGAAGAGACGACAATGCTGTGTATGAGGTTGGTGAGGACTTAAATTGCGATTTTATTCAGTGTATGGCTGGTTATTCTTTTAACGATGAAAAACGTATATGTGAAGTGGATGAAGCGGGTGAAGCGGGTTTGGTGGTTGGGTGTAAGAAGTTTCGTATAAAGGGTCGTTACCTTTATTATTTAAAGGATATGGGTGATGGTAATCTTCGTACTGATAAACGTACCGTCTCTGGTACGGAGGGTTGGGAATTTGAGGGTTCATTCCCCAACAATTTAAGAATAAAGGGTCCAAAGGGGTATTATTTAAAGGATATGAATATTGATGAGAAGGTTCGTTTTGATAACCGTAGTACTGTCCCTGGTGTTGGTGGATGGTCTATAGAGGGTCTTAAAATGAACGATGTAAGAATCAAAAGTAGGTATGGTAGGTATCTTGCTATGAACACTGATGGTGCACTATACATGCATATAAGCAAAATACCCGATGCGAATGCGTGGAAAATAGTGTGTTAATCCGTCACCACCTTCTCGACATTTTATGAGCCCTTTACATTCGAGGGGTATTTGATGATTAGTAAATATAGTAGCCCTAAGTTGGGGATGTGTGGGTTATTTTTCCAAGGAGAATGGAATACGAGGAGTTAATTAGGGAGGTTA
>Ga0255763_1000761_pt1 | contig 35057 bp, 33 predicted proteins | sample 041ome_2_FD_179963 | JGI IMG/M metagenome (GOLD analysis project Ga0255763, IMG submission 179963) | Coastal salt marsh microbial communities from the Groves Creek Marsh, Skidaway Island, Georgia - 041406US metaG (version 2) | ecosystem: Environmental > Aquatic > Marine > Intertidal zone > Salt...
ACTCCAAGCACCGTGTCCAGCAATTCCATTTGTTCTGCAAAATGTAGATCACCGTCCAGCAAATTACTCCATTCCTCCAGCTGACCTTAGGGGGGCAGGTTGGACGCAACATCGGTACCATTGGTTTTTTCCCGAAGTTCCTCCATCAGATTTCTTTCCGGCTCCGGAAAGTAATAGTCAAAACCAAGCACAATGACACCATAACCGGCTAACTTGCCAACCAGATCGCCAAAATCAAAACGTGACCAGGGCCAGCGCCCAAAAGAGGACAGACTGCGTTCATCAATATCAATAACAACTATTTTATGTTCCGTTGGCCTGGGTGACTCCAGCATGAAGGCGAAACGCTGATCATAAATGAGGTTATCGAGCCGCTGAAATAGACTGGTAATTGTGGGGTTATTACTGGTGTGGATGGTAAACACTAAAATCGTCGCCAGTAAGCCAATAAATACCGGCAGCCTTGAGCCCTTGAGTAGCTCAAACTTCAGTCTTTTAAGGAATTTAAGTAAGAAGGAAAGTACTTCCATCAAGCTGGGTTCCAGGACGTTTTTTTCATTATAAGCGAAAGCACTGTACATGACAGTGCCCAGTCGTTAAGATCACGTCCCGATTTATAGCACCTAACACCATGGAAATATTCAAGAAATTTACATTTGAAGCTGCTCACCGCCTGCCTAATGTTCCGGCTGGTCACAAATGTGCACGCCTGCATGGGCACTCGTATTCTCTTGAGGTTCATGTCAACGGACAACCTGATGCCCATCTGGGCTGGATAATGGATTTTGCAGACATCACCAAGGCTGTTGAACCTGTCATAAGACAACTTGACCACTATTATCTAAACGAGATAGAGGGACTTGAGAATCCAACCAGCGAAACTATCGTCCGCTGGGTATGGCCTCAAATCAAGAAAACCTTACCCACCCTTTCAAAGCTGGTTATCAGTGAAACCTGCACCAGCGGTTGTGTCTATTGCGGGGAATAAGTGTTGATTGCCAGGTGAGAATCAACGCATCAGCTCTCCCCTTACGCCTCGCCCTCTTTTAACTTTAACTATCAACTACACGCATTGACTGTATTGGGCAAAGCCCAGTCAATTGGTTGCTGTCCTGTTTTGACAAGGTACGCATTAGTCTGCGAAAAGTGTTTGCATCCCAAGAAGCCTCGATGGGCAGATAGCGGCGAAGGATGGGGGGACTGCAACACCAGGTGTTTGTCCCGATCGATGATCTGGCCTTTTTTCTGTGCATAACTTCCCCAGAGCAGAAAAACCAGGTGCTCACGCTTTTCACTCAACATCGATATTACTTTGTCAGTAAAGCGCTCCCACCCTTTTCCCTGATGTGAGGCGGCATTACCTTTTTCAACACTTAATACTGCGTTTAACAGCAAAACGCCCTGTTCCGCCCAGCTTTGCAAATATCCATGCGCAGGAGCCGTTACACCAAGATCAGTATTTATTTCCTTGTAAATATTAATCAACGAAGGTGGTATTCGAACACCCGGCAGGACGGAGAAGCAAAGGCCATGAGCCTGCCCTGGTCCGTGATAGGGATCCTGTCCGAGAATGACTACGCGGACCTTGTCAAAAGGAGTGCTGTCTAATGCATTAAATATGAGCTCACCAGGCGGAAATATTTGCTTACCCTGCGCTTTTTCCTGTTTTAGAAACTCACGCAGTGCAATCATATAATCCTGGTTGAATTCAGCTTGCAGGTGTTCCAGCCAGGAAGGATGAAGTTTGATTTTCCTGTCGCCGGGTTTTGAACTCACCTTATTCCCCCGAATATGTTGTTACTTGATAAAAAGCTTAATGAAAAGCTCGATCTGGGGCTCAACCTGAAGCTCAACTATTCACCGGGCGCATGTGTGGAAATAACAGCACATCTCGAATTGAGGCAGAGTTTGTAAATAGCATCACTAATCGGTCAATACCAATCCCTTCGCCGGCAGTCGGAGGCATTCCATATTCAAGCGCAGTAATATAATCCTGATCAAAATGCATGGCCTCATCATCTCCTGCATCTTTCTCTGCTACCTGGGCTTTGAATCGTTCTGCCTGATCTTCTGAATCATTAAGCTCTGAAAAGCCATTGGCAATTTCACGGCCACCGATAAAGAGTTCGAAACGATCACTTATTGCAGGGTTATCATCATTGCGTCTTGCCAGTGGAGAGACCTCCGTCGGATATTCAGTGATGAAGGTTGGTTGTTGTAACGATTCTTCAACTTTCTCCTCAAAAATCTCCAGCTGTATTTTTCCCGCTCCCCAATTATCTTTCACAGCAATCCCCATGGATTTGGCCAATGCAGACACCTCTTCATGGTTTTCCAGTTGCGCCAAATTTACGCCATCAACTTTTTCCACAATGGCATCAAGCAGGGTCATACGCTTAAATGGCTTGTCAAAATCCAGCTCAACGTCCTGATAAGTGATTTTGCCTGAGCCAATCACCTCATGGGCTATCTTGCGCAACATTTCTTCTGTCAGACTCATCAAATCATGATAATCCGCATAAGCCTGATAAAACTCCAGCATGGTAAATTCGGGATTATGGCGCGTGGACAGACCTTCGTTACGAAAGTTGCGATTGAGTTCAAACACGCGTTCAAAGCCTCCCACCACCAGTCTTTTAAGATATAACTCTGGCGCTATACGCAAATACATATCCTGATCCAGAGAGTTATGATGAGTGATAAAAGGTCTTGCCACTGCACCACCTGGAATCACCTGCATCATTGGTGTTTCGACTTCCATATAGCGCTGTTCATTCATAAAGTTTCGAATGGCACTGACAATTCTGGAGCGAATGATAAAAGTTTCGCGAGCATCTTCATTGGCAATAAGATCCACATAGCGCTGGCGATAGCGCACTTCAGTATCTGTCAATCCCTTGTGTTTATCGGGTAGCGGACGCAGGGATTTTGTTAGCAGGGTAATTTCCTTAACCCGAATACTCAGCTCGCCTTTATCGGTTCGAAAAATATGCCCCTGGGTGCCTATAATGTCACCAAGGTCCCAGCTTTTGATTTCCGCTCTTTCATCTTCAGGAAACTCTTTAATATTCAGATACAACTGGATCTGTCCCGTCATATCCTGAATTACAATGAATGGCCCACGCATCCTGATAATACGTCCAGCCACACAGGCTTCCTTCGCCAGCTCTGCCAAGGCCTCTTTGTCTTTGTCTGCATAGGATGAATGAATGTCAGCGGCATAATCACTGCGTCGGAAACTATTTGGAAAAGCATTCCGTTGTGCTTTGATAGCGTTCAATTTGTCGCGCCGTTGTGCTATCAGTCTGTTTTCATCACTGCCGTCAGCAGATCCAGTAGGTTGTTGCGAATCGCTCATTTATTATTCCGCTAGTAAATTGGTGAATTAATCGGTTTGTGCTCTACAGCCCCATTTTCAGGCTGGCTTCCATAAACTTGTCGAGATCCCCATCAAGCACCGCTCCGGTATTACTGGATTCAACATTTGTCCGTAAATCCTTGATTCTTGATTGGTCCAGCACGTAGGAACGAATCTGGCTGCCCCAGCCAATATCCGCTTTTTCATCTTCAATTTCCTGCTGACTTTCTTTCTGTTTGAGTTCTTCCAGCTCATATAACTTGGCTTTCAACTGCTTGATCGCCATGTCCTTGTTCTTATGTTGTGAGCGCTGATTCTGGCATTGTACAACGATGCCAGTGGGTTCATGGGTAAGCCTGATGGCTGAATCTGTCTTATTGACATGCTGTCCACCGGCACCGCTGGCTCGATAGGTGTCTACCCTGACCTGGCTCATATCCAGCTCAATCTCTATATCATCATCCACTTCCGGAGAAACGAAAACCGAAGCAAAGGAGGTATGGCGTCTGTTCCCAGAGTCAAAGGGTGACTTTCGAACCAGTCGATGAACACCAGTTTCTGTTCTTAGCCAGCCGAAGGCAAAATCCCCTTCAAAGTGAAGTGTTGCACTTTTGATACCGGCCACTTCCCCGGCAGACACCTCAACCAGTTCAGTTTTAAATTCTTTCTGTTCTCCCCAGCGCAAATACATTCTTAACAGCATTTCTGCCCAGTCCTGGGCTTCGGTACCACCCGATCCAGCCTGTATGTCAAGATAGGCATTATTGGCATCCATAGCGCCGGAAAACATGCGCAGAAACTCAAGTTTTTCCAACGAGACAATAGAGTCATCCAGGTCTGCCAGAGCCTCCTGCAACAGGCTTTCATCATCTTCTTCCCGAGCCAGTTCAACCAGTTCCTGGATGTCTGCAAAAGACTGCTCCAGATTACCAATTGTCAGGACGATCTTTTCAAGATCTGCTCTCTCTTTTCCCAAAGCCTGGGCATACTCAGGTTTATCCCAGACCGCGGATTCACCCAGTTCCAGTTCCACTTCCGCCAGCCTCTCCTGCTTGACATCAAAGTCAAAGATACCCCCTGAGCACTTTAACGCGCTCCTGACAGTCTTTTAGGGTCTCAAGGGGAATATTTACTTCTAACATAGGTATCTGACCTGAAAAAAGGTGCTATTTTAACTTAATACACCCGTCATTGCCTATGAGCAGGATGTATCAATCTGTTTGAGATCGTATACTCCCCTGCTTTGAAACTAATGCACAGGGAATAACCATCAGTAGCAGTAAGGACACAACAATTCTGGCAAACGCTTCTATCAGCTGGGAGGAAAATGGCCTGCCGCGTTCTGACACCTATGGCGACATCTATTTTTCAGCAAGTAACCCCATAGAAGAAAGCTCTCATGTATTTATCCATGGCAATGACCTGGAAAGCCGCATGGCCAATGTCAGTCACACCCCTCTTGTGATAGGCGAATGTGGCTTTGGTTTTGGACTTAATTTCCTGGTGACCTGTGAACGCTTTTGCCAACTGGCCCAGCCTGAAAGCAGAATGTACTTTCTCAGCTGTGAAGCGCATCCGGTTTTAAGAAAAGACCTTGGCAGGTTTTATAAAACTCTGCCTTCCAGCCTTCAACCCTTTGCAAAACACCTGTTGGATAACTATCCAGAACAAGGCAAGGGTCTGCACAGAATAGTGTTTCAACAGCAACAGCGCCATTTCACCCTTGATCTGCTTTATGACGAGGCGCCTGCTGCTTTCCAGCAACTATCCATTCCCGCTCCGATTATTGATGCCTGGTACCTGGATGGCCACAGCCCATCCAAAAATGAGGCCATGTGGGATAGTAATCTTTTCAGCATCATTGCCAAACTCAGTAAATCGGGTTCCACACTGGCCACTTATTCTGTTGCCGGGATTGTCAGGGAAAATCTCAAGCAAGCTGGCTTTAACGTGAGCAAGCGCACAGGGTACGGCAATAAACGGCAAATGCTGTCCGCAGTAATGCCAGCTTCAGTCAATATGGCTGATCATCGCGATCAGTCATGGTCAAATCCCTGGACGAAAAAAGAGTCCACTGTCAGCAAAATCGGAATTATTGGTGCCGGTCTGGCGGGTTCTGCAACCGCACATGCACTTGCTCAACGAGGTTATTGCGTCAGTTTGCTGGAGAAAAATAACAGCATTGCCAGTGGCTCGTCGGGAAACCCGCGCGGTATTGTTCATTTCAACCCAGGGCGAAAATTAACACCTGCAAACCTGTTTCGCCTGTCCGCCTTCAGGTATGCGGTACGACATTATCGTAACCTGGCAAGGCGTCACAACTTTAGCTGGCAAGCAAGCGGGCTGTTGCAGCTGGCACGTGACGAAAAGGAGCTTGATGAATATCACAAACTGGTGGAGCAGCACCTCTATGATTCCGATTTCATCACAAGCCTTAATGCCAGGCAGGCTACAGAAATGTCAGGTTTGGTCATCAATGATGACGGACTTTTCTTTCCTCAGGCCGGCTGCCTTGACCCTGTTGCCCTATGCCAGGCATGGACAAACCAGGAAAATATAAAGCTTTTCACTAATCGGCAGGTGACAGAAATCAACTTTCACGGGGGGCAATGGCAGGTCGCTATAACTGCCCCGCATGGCCAAGAGTATCAAGAGTTTGATGCCCTGATTATTTGCAATAACGGAGCGACACCTGGCCTGGTTCAGCAAAATAACTACCCGGCTTTATTCAACTACGGTCAAACAGATTCCTTTAATTTTGACAGCTCACGACTAGAATCCGGCCGTGTGAAATGCGCTGTAAGAAAAAAGGGCTACGTCATTCCATGGGGTGACGAGGATGTCTCCCGTATTACTATTGGCGGCAGTTTCACCACAGATGAAAACATGTCAAATGAATCTGCTGCCATGCAAGAGCTTAATTTTCAGATGCTCCGCCATATATCGCCAGTTTTTCATCAGTTTCTGGAGGCAAATCAGAAAAACGGCAAAAGTAATATTAGCAGTAGACCCGGAAGACGATGCTCAACGCCGGACTATCTTCCACTCGCTGGTCCGGTTGAAAAGAACCGGTTAACTGCAAGCATCTATTCTGGCTATCAGCGTAATGCCCGACAGGAAATCAGGGCAACTCCTGATTATTATCCCGGCCTCTATATAAACATTGCCCATGGTTCCAGTGGACTGGTAACTACCCCGTTGCTGGGTGAATATATTGCATCGCTTATCAGCAGAGAGCCCCTGCCGCTTAATCAAGATGAAATAGGGGCGGTGTTACCGGTGAGATATCTGATCAGGAATTTGAAAAGACAAAAACCCTGAAGAACAACATCAGGGTAAAAGTCTGATTTATTCTAGCGGTTGTAAAATGCAGTTAGAGCTGAAGCAAGATAGGCAGTATCTTTTGCACCCGCCATTTCCCTGATCGAATGCATGGCAAATGTAGGCACGCCGATATCAAGGGTTTTTACCCCCAGCTCACCGGCGACAATAGGCCCGATGGTAGAGCCACAACCCATGTCATTTCTGACCACAAAAGCCTGAACCGGCACATGACTATCCTCACAGAGCTGTCTGAAAAACGCCGATGTTTCACTGGACGTAGCATAACGTTGATTAGCGTTTATCTTGATGACAGGCCCGGCATTCAATAGCGGCCCATGCTTATCATCATGTTTGCCAGGGAAGTTGGGGTGAATACCATGAGCATTATCGACAGAAAACATAATGGAATTTTCGAGAATGTGACGTTTGCTTTCAGCAGAAGCTGTTGCCAGCGTTTCTGCAATTCGCTCAAGAACAGATTCCAGAAAAGGACCTTTTGCCCCGTTTGCAGAAATACTTCCTACTTCTTCATGATCAGTACAAATTAACAGGCTCGCATGCTTGTCATTGCTAAGCAGTAAACTTTGTAAGCCGACATAACAACTCAGTAGATTATCCAGCCTTGCCCCGGCGATGAATTCTTCATGCATACCTGTCAAGGCCGGTGGCTGAACATCATAAAGTCGCAAATCATAGGCGAGCACTTTTTCGGCTGTATTAAGCTTCATCGTTGAACGCAGGTGTTCCAGCAAAATACCTTTCAAATCTATAGACCCATCTTTGCCTAGCTGGGTAACAATAGGAATGATGTCCGTTTGAGCATTAATCTTTCGATTTTCATTGGCTTCCCGATCGAGATGAATCGCCAGGCTGGGAATTACGGCTATAGCTTTTTCAAAGTTGATCAGGCAATGAGACAATTTGCCATTTTTTTCTCTGTAATCAATTCTACCTGCAATTGACAGATCTCGATCAAACCAGGGGTTGAGTAGTACCCCGCCATAAACTTCAACACCAAGTTGTGCGTACTGATAACGATGGATTTCGGGCTGAGGCTTTATCTTCAAGCAAGGGCTGTCGGTATGTGCCCCCACCATTCTGACTCCAGTGCTGGCCAAATCATCATTGCCAGTCTTGAAAGCAATAATTGAAGAGCCACCCCGCGTTACAAAATAACCCTGCCTTTTTTTCAGTTTCCAGGGTTTACTCTCATTCAGGCTAAGAAAACCGGCCGCTTTCAGTGCGGCACTCAGGGTATTTACGGCGTGGTAAGGCGTGGGAGAGGCCTGAATAAAACCAATCAGGCCACTGTTTAAATCCACACTACTTGCAACATCTGATTTATTTGCCACGAGGGTTTTTACTGAACCTCAAGTAATTCAACATCAAACACCAGAGTAGTGTTCGGACCAATCAGCTGACCCGCACCATTTGCGCCATAAGCCAGTTCAGGCGGGATGAAAAAGCGGAACTTATCGCCAACTTTCATTAACTGAACCCCTTCGGTCCAACCGGCAATAACACCGTTTAAAGGAAATGATGCCGGATCGCCTCTCTCTACTGAACTGTCAAAAACGGTGCCATCGATCAGAGTGCCATGATAATGGACTGTTACGGTATCAGTGGCCTCAGGCATTGCTGCACCGGCCGCACCTTGTGTCAAAACCTCATACTGAAGGCCTGATGCCGTCGTTGTTACTTCAGGGCGCTGAGCGTTATTCACAAGAAAATCCCGGCCCGCTTGGGCAGCTGCTTCTACCTGAGCATTCATACGTTCCTGCTGAGCAGTGGAAAATGCCTGAATAGCTGCCATAATTTCGGCTTCACTCATCTTCAACTCGCCGTTAAGAGCATCTCTGACTCCGGCAACCAGCGCATCGGCATCGAGATCATCCATTGGCATCTGGCTCACCAGGTTCATACCAATATTAACGCCGATGCTATATCCGGCTTTTCCTTCATCTGACTCCAGATCCTGGGCCATGACAAAACTTGTAAGAAAGATTGCCGTCAACGCACTGCAGCGGACTGCAAAAGGTAAAAATTTCATATTTCCTGTCCTTTACTCATTAAATTTTTATACCGACAATAAGAATATCGGCAACGCGCAATACTACCTACACTGCAATTGAAATACCACCTCAGGCCTGACAGTGAGCCAGTTACAATTAACTAATAAATAATTCTGAAAACCTTTAGCCAGATCATGGCATTATTCATGTATCAAAGCGCATAATGAGCACCTCGGGCAAAAGGTCTGTGAGTTAGAAAAACCATAATGTCATCAGGGAGTCTTATGAAATATATAACGGCTGTAGTAATAGCACTGACATTCACAATTTCTGCATGTAGCCGTTACCAGGTTGTACTTAATGATAATGTCGTGTATTCACCAACCGGCCCACCCCCTACTCCAAACCTGCTGAATGATGCGAATTTTCAGGGTTGCCTGAATCAGTATCTTTCCAATGCAGCCAGCAACGATCCTGCCACCGTGAAATTACTTGCCTGCCCTTCAGCGGGAATACAAAGTCTGGCCGGCATCAATGCGCTGCCAAACCTGGAACAACTTGAACTTAGCGACAATCAAATTAGTGATCTTTCACCTTTATTGTCATTGAGAAACTTGAGAGTTCTGAGTCTAAGGAACAACCGGGTTACCAACATCAATGCCCTTAAGTCATTACCAATACTGCGATTTGTTGCGCTGCAGGGGAATAATGGTATTAATTGCACACAACTGGACGATCTTGAAAAGAAAGTTGGAAATTCCTTAAATCGACCAGATAACTGTCGACAATAGCACCCGCAGTAGAAATCAAACAATATCAGGCAGGAACACCACTGTGAAACCTGAATTCTTCGTCGGGCGTCACAATTAATTCAGCTTCTTTCTTGGCAAAAAAAGCAATTCTTTCCGAAATGTCGGCGTCCTGATAGAGACGAGCTAGTGTCAGGTAATCTTCAAAGTGTCGGCATTCGGAACGTAATAAGGAGCCATAAAAACGCTGTAATTTTTCATCCAGTTTAGGAGCTATTTTTGCAAACCTCTCACAGGAGCGCGCTTCTACAAAAGCACCCACAATTAGCGTATCTACCAGTTTGGCTGGCTCATGAGTGTGCATATGTTCGCGCAATGAAGATGCATAACGTGAAGAAGAAATGTGCGTATACGCAATACCTTTCTCCTGCATCAAGGTGACTACCTGCTCAAAATGCAAAAGTTCTTCTCTGGCTAATTGGGACATCTTCTTTAACAGCTCTGTTTTATCAACATACCGATACATCAGGTTCATAGCGGTTGCAGCAGCTTTCTTTTCGCAATTGGCATGATCGATTAACATCAATTCCTCATTTTCCAATGCCCAATCCACCCATGCCGAGGGTGTTGGGCAAGATAAAAAAGCGTTAATGGGGGAAAGATCAGTCATATGTTTTTTAAGTTAGCAGGAAGCTAGTCATCATTTTCGTCAGAGCTGACTTGATTGTTTATTTGTGGAACATCCTGTTTTAAAGACTCTTCTGTATCCGCCCCGGCTAGTGATTTGCTTGCCCTGGCACCTAATGTTTTGAGTTTCTCTACTCTGGTTACGAGATTTCCTCTTCCTGAAACCAGCTTCTTATGCGCCTGCTCATAAGAAACTTGTGTTTGATCAAGTCGTTTACCTATATCTTCAAGGTCTTCGGTAAAGGAGACAAATTTGTCATACATTGCTCCTGCGCCCTTGGCTATTTCCAGCGCATTTTTGTTTTGGTGTTCATAGCGCCAAATATTCTGGATAGTTCGCAGCGTCGCCATCAAGGTAGTGGGGCCGACCAATGCAATATTCTTATCGAAAGCCTCGGTAAAAAGACTCTGATCGTTTTGTACAGCCAAAGCAAAAGCCGATTCCACGGGAAGAAACATGATGACAAAGTCCAGAGAACGAACAGCTTGGAGATTCTGATAATCTTTTTTGGAAAGATCCCTTATATGATTTCGTATTGACTGAATATGCTCTTTAAGTGCAGAATTTTTTTTGCTCTCATCCGGTTCAGAATAATAACGCTCATAGGCTACCAGGCTTACCTTGGAATCAACTATAACGTCCTTATTTTCGGGCAAATGAATTATTACATCAGGTTGTCGATTACCCCCTTCATTGGTGCGCAAGCTTTTCTGAATTACATATTCACTACCCTTGCGAAGCCCCGAATTTTCCAGCAGACGCTCCAGCACAAATTCACCCCAATTGCCTTGGGTTTTAGTGTCACCCTTGAGAGCATTGGTGAGATTTACTGCGTCTTCACTGATACGCAGGTTTAAATCCTGCAGATTTCGAATTTCCTTGGCCAGTGAAAACCTTTCTTTAGACTCCCGATCGTAGGTATCGTCGACTTTTTTCTCGAATTGCTGAATTTTTTCCTGCAACGGTTTAAGGATGCTTTCTATATTTTGTCTGTTACTGTCAGTGAAGGCCCTGCCTTTTTGCTCAAGGATTTCATTAGCCAGGTTTTTAAATTCTAGACTCATTTTTTCCCTGGCATTTTCCAGTAACTGGATTTTTTCCTGATTCTGACTGCGCTCTTCAGCAAGTTGAGTCTCAAGTCGTGAAACAGATTCACGCAACAGTGAATTTTTTTCAGTAACTTGCTGAAAATCTGAATTGATGCTCTGACTGTCGTTCTCTAGCTTCTCGATTTCGAGTCGCCTGGATTGCAGACGCTCTTTCAATACGTCTATTGAATCACCTTCACGGGTTTTGTTTTTATTGGATAATAGAAAAACGGAGTAAATCGCCAGCAAAATAAGCACTGATAACAATACAATTATTATCATTGTTGCTGTCGTCATATACGTCTCTGCCTACTTGCGAATAGTAATAATAGAAAAATGGATCAAGTGCGCTGATAACTGAAAAAGATTAAATAAACATCAATTAAAATTTATACCCAATCTTTCTCCTACCTCTTTATAGGTTTCAATAACATTGCCAAGCTCCTGCCTGAATCTGTCCTTGTCCATTTTTTTTCGAGTTTCTTTGTCCCATATACGACAACCATCAGGACTGAACTCATCACCGAGAAGGATCTCACCCTTATAGACACCAAATTCAAGTTTGTAATCAACCAGTAACATATCGGCTTGCAGAAAAAGCTCTTTTAATACGCCATTAACCCGAAAAGTGATTTCTTTCATCTTTTCAATATGTGCAGGATCTGCCCAGCCAAAAGAAGCAATATGGTAGTCATTGATCATGGGATCATGTAGTTCATCATTTTTGAGGAAAAATTCAAAAGTAGGCGGATTAACTTCAATGCCTTCCTTAATTCCAAAACGCTTACAGATACTTCCAGCGGCCAGATTTCTGACGACACATTCAACGGGAATCATTTCCAGCTTCTTAACCACTGATTCTGTATCAGAGATACGCTCAACAAAATGACTTTTTATTCCCGCTTCATCGAGCTTTTCCATAATAAAGGCATTAAAAATATTATTTACCTTACCCTTGTCTTCAAGCTGCTCCACTCTTAATCCATCAAAAGCAGAAGTATCATCACGAAACTGCAAAACATAAAGATCAGGGTCATCTGTTTTGTACACAGATTTAGCTTTGCCCGAATAAAGTTCTTCACGTTTTTCCATTAGTTTCTCCAATACACTCTATTACTTATTTTTTCTAAATTAAGATAAAAACAGGTTTTCCCGAAAACCCGACAGGATAATTTCGTTATGCAATATTATTGCGAAGTAGTCTTAACAGGGAATTTTCAGCTTCAATGACGCTATCTGATCGCTGCTGCGTTGCATTTATAGATTCAATAATAACTTCTACTTCACCATCAAGATCCAGCACCTGAATTTGCAATGGAAAATATTCTTGAGGTTCATCCTTGTTAAAAACGCCGTTTAACGTAAAGATTTTGCTAAACAGGCCCGGCTCTTCTTCATCCGTTTCTGTTGGAATAACATAATTAACCTCAAAAACTCCTTGATCAATACTGTCAGCAATTATTTCAATTTCAGCTCTTCGCAAGGCCCTGTCGATCGCCGCCCAGCTTCGATCAAAGCCAGCTTCGAGATGCAGGATGTCTTTTCCACCCGGTGTACTGAGAATGTTTGCCTTACCACGGCCATCAATATTTTCAGCAAGAAAAGAAACGGTAGATGCCTGATAAAGATCAGCCACATCCACCAGATAGTTCGACAAATCCGTTAGAAAGTCATACTCCACCTCGGGATCAGTGGATGACTCTGGCCAATTCACCTGATCAAGTACCGGTATTGATTGACCTACAGCAAGGTGCAGTAAACGAATCTCGGCACTGTCATTCTGGAAACCCGGCTCTACGGTCACACGTATTTTTTCTTTGGTAAGACTATTACCTGCAAGCACGAACCAGCCTGTATCAAGAACACCTCTGGTTGGATTTTCAAATGCAACCCCAATGCTCTTGCTGGTCCAGTAATCCCTGATTCTCGGCCATACTTCACTGGGACTGACATCAACCACAACCCAGCTGTCTCCGCTCATACGCTGAATAACGACACCTCTTTCAGAACGTCCACTGAAAGCTCTTGGCCTTGGTGCATCAAGAAATGCCTGAGTGTTATTACCGGGCACTTGAGGAATGACCATCAGGTCATCAATGATATAACTATCATATTCGGACGGTATTGTGGTGCGCGGCAATACCTCGGCTTCCAGGTAATCAGCTTTTCTGTCACGCAACAGGCCTTCCTCCCCGGCAATATAGTCAAGACCTGGGATGGGAACCGAGGAAAGCATGGAGCAAGCGCAAAGTGTAAACAGGGACACAAGACAACCTGCTCTCGCGACTATTTTAAGCCCTGGAGCAGCAATAATCCCTGCGGGTAATTTTGCGCACGCCTTACTTACTTGCATAGCAGTTATTTTCTGGTTTGTTTTGATTATTTTTATCTCTGGAATTAATTGTTAGTTTTGCCAAGGACTTACGATTTTATAAAGTATCAAGTCTTCCGCTTTAAAATTAGTACTTTTCTAGTCGCACATTACAAGGCACCGGCTTGTTGAAGGGCTTCACGTAATTTTCCATGAAACTTTTCATCAAATTCGACCAGTGGTAACCTGATTGCCGGCCCTATCATACCCATCTCTTTTAAAGCCCATTTCACTGGAATCGGGTTTGATTCCAGAAACAGTAATTCATGCAAACTGGCAATTTTGTTATTAACTACATTCGCCGCATCGGCCTCGCCCGCTATTGCCAGCGAGCACATTTCATGAAGAGCAGCGGGAACCACATTTGCGGTTACAGAAATGGAGCCAACTGCGCCAGCCAACATCAACTCCAGTGAGGTAGCGTCATCCCCGGAATAGACTGCAAAATCTTTACCACAAAGCTCTAACACTTCTTTGCCTCGCGCCACATCACCAGTGGCTTCTTTTACACCCACGATATTGGGTACATCAGATAGAATTCTTATGGTTTCCGGCAACATATCGCAGGCAGTTCGGCCCGGGACATTGTATAAAATCTGTGGGACATCAACAGTTTCAGCAATTTTCCGATAATGCTCTACTAGCCCTCGCTGGGTTGGCTTGTTGTAATAAGGCGTCACCAAAAGACAGGCATCAGCACCGGCTTTCTTTGCTGCTTGGGTAAGCTCAATGGCTTCAGTGGTTGAGTTGGCTCCGGTACCGGCAATAACAGGAATTCTTCCGGCTATCTCTTTTACTACATGAGTAATAACCGTGCAGTGTTCATCGATGTCCAAAGTGGCGGATTCACCCGTAGTCCCTACTGCCACTATCGCGTCAGTCCCCTGTTCAACATGCCATTCCAGCAGACGTGACATAGCAGGCAAATCAAGACTTCCATCTGCTTGCAGCGGGGTAACAATTGCAACAATACTGCCCTTTATCATATTCACAAATAATCTCTGATTTCTAACCTACTGTCTGCCAAAATGCTCTGCAAATCATCTTGTTAAGACACTTTTTAATAATTCCTGCCTGGTAATAAATCTCATATCGGCTGAACTGGCCAAGAGACAAAATAAATATTGACTCTGTTCAGACCGGATGCGCGATAAAAGGGGCTAATTTTAGCTTAACCCAAGGCAACTTAACACCGGAAAACAACGGGGACTTTCAGGGTCACACAGCGTTATCTGCAGCATTGCTAATTGGCCAGGCCCTGATGACGGCCTTCAGAAAAGTGGCCAGCGGGATGGCGAAAAACACTCCCCAGAACCCCCACAGACCACCGAATACCAGCACAGCAGTGATTATAGCAATGGGGTGGAGATTGACGGTTTCGGAGAAAATCAGCGGAACGAGGATGTTTCCGTCAATCAGCTGCAGAACAGTGTAGGCCACTAAAATCTGTACCAGTTCACCAGAAAAGCCCCATTGAAAAAAGGCAACCAGCAATATCGGAACCGTGACAACAGTAGCACCCACGTAGGGCACTATGACCGACAGGCCGACCAACACCGCGAGAAGCAAGGGGTAGTTCAAGTCAAAAAGTGAAAACAGTACAAAACTGGAAGTCCCAACAATAAATATTTCCAGAGCTTTACCGCGAATATAGTTGGCCAGCTGGTCGTTCATTTCATGCCACACCTGGGCCATGATTGGACGTTTTTCAGGTAGCCAGCTCTCGAGGAAATTGAGCAGCTTTTCAGAGTCTTTCAACATGAAAAAGACCATGATGGGGACCAGAATCGTGTAGACCACAATCGTCACCAGCCTGGTAATACTGGCCACCGAATAAGACAACAGAATTTGCCCTAACTGCCCTATTTCACCCTGCATATTATCCAACCACTGCTCCACCTGGGTTTGTGAAAAAAGCTCAGGATAGTTTTCTGGTAAAAGTAAAAACAGGGAGCGTAACTGATTAACCATAGTAGGCAGTTCTTCAATGAATAAGGAAAGCCTGCTCCAGCTGAAAGGGAGAAAAAACAGGAAAATGATGAGGGTAACGCCAAGAAAGAGGACATAGACAAGATAAACGGAAATTCGCCGGGGCACGTTGATTTTTACCAGCGAATTCACCAGCCCTTGTAACATGAAGGTTAGTACCATGGCCCATAAAAGCGGTGCTATCACCCCGCCCATGGTAAGCATGATAACTGTCCCTGCAACAAGTAGGAGTGTGAAGATTAGCGCTTCTTCTTCGGAAAAGTAGCGTTCATACAGTCCACTAAATACTTTAATCATGCTTTGCCTATTATTAGTTTTCATCGCACGTTAGCATCCACGACCAACATTAACGGTAATTCCAGACAGTCACTTTTCTCATCTGGTGACGGCTGGTTCGTTTGAATATCAACTCTTTTGAATCCAGTAATAAAACTTGCCGTCTGACTTTTCAATTTGAATTAACTTATTGCCACTTTGCTGCATAAAAACCTGAAAATCCCGCTCTGAACCGGGGTCAGTTGCCACTACCTTGACGACTTGCCCCGGTTGCATCTTGTTCAGGGATTGCTTGGTTTTCAGCAGAGGTAGTGGGCAAGTCAGGCCACACAAATCAAGCTCTATATCAATTAAGGTTTGCATCCCGCAATTTTAGCAAGTGCACGGTAAAAAACCGAGTTAAGCTTTGTAATAATGTGTATTATTAAGGGTCTAAAGAGGTGTAATACCTGTTTCTATCCTAAAACTTCCCCAAAATAATATAGCAATGCCAATACGACGCCATTTCATGCAAGCCACTCTACTCATTCTCATCCTCTTGAGCTTGGGCAGCCAGGTCTATGGACAGGTGAATTTACCGGTATTAGGTGACTCCGTCTCTGGCACCATTTCTACCCAGCAGGAATACGAGTTTGGCAGGGAGCTGTTACGGCAGATCCGTAGGGAAACCCCGATGCTGGATGACCCTCTGATGATGGAGTACATCATCAGTCTCACCTACAAGCTGGCAGTGAAAAGCGAACTTCGCGACCACCGCCTGGAATTCGTTCTAATCGACAATGAAATTCTCAATGCCTTTGCGGCCCCGGGCGGCATCGTAGGCGTCAATGCCGGACTCTTCCTGTTTGCAGAAAACGAAGGTCAGTTTGCCTCTGTACTGGCCCATGAGCTGGCACATATAAGTCAGCGCCACTACGCGCGTTCAGTCCAGGAAGCGCAGAAAAGTGCCCTGCCCAGTGTTGCTGGCCTGCTTGCCAGCCTTATTATTGCTTCAACAGTTGGTGGTGATGCCGGCCAGGCAGCACTGATGACCACTCAGGCTGTCGGCCAGGAAAACAGGTTACGTTACAGCAGGAGTAATGAACAGGAAGCTGATCGTATCGGCATTCGTACACTCTACAATGCCGGCTTCGATCCCAACGACATGGCCGGAATGTTTGAACAGATGATGCGTATGCAAAGCTTTTCCCGCAGGTTACCGGAATTCCTGTCGACCCATCCTCTTGATGAGAATCGCATAGCTGACAGCAAAAACCGCTCCAATGTACTGCCCCCGGTCCAGCATGCCCAGAGCATTGAGTTCCTGCTTATGAAACAAAGGGCCACACTGCATTACGCCAATAACAAGGATGCCGTAATTCAGGCTTTGCAAAGAGATTTACCGCAGCTCAATGGGGTCGAGAAAGATGCTGCGATCTATGGCATTGCATTGGGACAACTTTATAACGGCCAGCATGTTCAGGCCTCGCAAACTCTGGACAGTCTGTTAAAGAAGGACTCTACCCGAATTACCTATGTCATGCTGGAAGCAGATATTGCTCGTGAAGCTGGAAATTTTCCAAAGGCTCTCGGCATTCTCGAGAAAAACCTGAGAATTAACCCTGACAACCACCCTCTCTCCATGTCCTATGCGAAAACGCTAAATGCCAATGGTCGCTATGGCGATGCTGCTGCCGCTTTGGAAAAACAATCTCTGGTTAGACCAAATGATCCGGAATTGTGGTACCAACTGGCAGAAATTCAGGGGAAAGCCGGAAATATCAGTAAACTTCACCAGGCTCGAGGCGAGTTTTACATTACCATTGGTGATTTTACCCGTGCCCGCAACCAGTTTAACCTTGCCCTCAATATGGAAAATGACAGGTTGCTCAAAGCCCGAATACAGCAACGTCTGGATTACATCCGTAATCTTCAGAACAGGTACTATCGGTAGTACCTTGCGATAGTCGCTTGCGAAAACCCTTTGCGCTAGTTCCTTCGCGCTTTTAGGCTTTTGCTATTTTGGCATCTAGCTGTGATTGACGAAAGTCCAACATACGCTGCAAGGGTAGCATCGCCTTCTCGCATAATGATGGGTCGACGTGAATCTCATTACTGCCGTTCAACAGCGAATTATAAAGCGACTCCAGCGTATTCATGCCCATCCAGGGACACTGGGCACAACTGCGACATGTCGCCCCTTCCCCGGCTGTTGGTGCCAGAATAAATTCCTTGTCCGGCGCCAGTTGCTGCATTTTGTAGAATATTCCGGCATCTGTTGCCACGATAAAAGTTTTTTCCGGCCTTTCACAAGCCGCTTTGATAATCTGGGTTGTTGAACCAACCACATCGGCTTGATCCAGAATTGCCATTGGCGACTCTGGATGCGCGAGTATTGCCGCATCAGGATGTAAATGACGCATGGTATCCAAGGCGCGGGTTTTGAATTCCTCATGGACGATACAGGCGCCATCCCAGATAAGCATGTCTTCAGCGCCGGTTTTTTTCTGAATATAATTTCCCAGATGTTTATCCGGTGCCCAGATCACGGACTTTCCCTGCGCAGTCAGATGTTCCACCACATCAAGAGCAATGGCAGAGGTCACCACCCAGTCTGCCCGGGCTTTTACTTCAGCGGAAGTGTTCGCATAAACCACCACTTCATGATCGGGATGTGCATCACAGAAGCTGGAAAAAGTATCTGCCGGACAACCAAGGTCAAGAGAACAGGTCGCTGCAAGTGTTGGCATAAGGATTGTTTTTTCCGGATTGAGAATCTTCGCTGTCTCGCCCATAAACTTTACCCCGGCTACCACTATCGTTTTCGCCTCTGACTGATTGCCAAAGCGAGCCATTTCAAGTGAATCGGCCACAAAACCCCCTGTTTCCTCGGCCAGTGATTGCAGTGAAGCATCGGTATAATAGTGGGCAACCAGCACAGCATTACGCTCATGTAACAACATGCTGATTTTCTTTTTTAATTCATCTGTCTTATCGTCAGACACTGCGCACTTGCCAGGCACCTTGTCCAGATAGGATTTTACAAAGGCTCGCTCTGCAGCGAACTCAGATTCGGTATTCTTGTTCAGTAATGTCATAAACTTTCTAAAGACCTCATAAGGACGCCTAATATACCATATTAGATTTCCCGACTTATGCAAAAAGAGCGCCGAATACCTGTCACTGAAAACTCTCAGCACCCGGCTTTGTAACCGTTTAAACTGGACGCGACACAGTTAGCTGTTTATTCTTTGCTCACCAATTTTCTACGTTCATAATTAATCGATAATGGCTTCCGTTCTACTTCCAACAGATGAAAACCTGGAACTGCTACGCAATGTTTTACGTGATGGCGGTCTGGTAGCTATCCCGACAGAAACTGTTTATGGCCTGGCCGCGAATGCATTTAATAGCTCAGCCTGTGAAAATATCTACCAGGCCAAGGGGCGTCCCGCAACAGACCCATTAATCTGTCATGTCGCTTCAGTTTCCATTGCACAAAGCATTGCCAGTTTTAATCAGCTGTCAAGACATCTTGCTGATTTGTTCTGGCCAGGCCCGTTAACCCTTATCCTGCCAAAAGCCAAGGTTATTCCTGATATTGTTACTGCCGGTCTGGACAGTGTTGGTGTTCGCTGCCCGATACATCCGGTTTTTCGCCAGTTGATAGAAAGCCTTGAGTTTCCATTAGCCGCACCAAGCGCCAACCCTTTTGCCTACATAAGCCCCACGACTGCCGCTCATGTAGCTGACAACCTGGGCGATAAAATTGACTATATTCTTGATGGTGGACCCAGCGCCCTTGGACTAGAATCAACTATTGTTGATGCGAGGAATGAATCTGCCCCTGTTTTACTCAGACATGGTGCGTTGGGTAAAACTGAAATTGAAAATCGCGCGGGGATCAAACTCATCGACCTTGCTTCATCAGTCACTCAGGGACCCGCTGTGGCTCCAGGCAGCGCCCTCAAACATTACAGCCCAATGACACCACTCGTTTTGAGTACCAACCCCCTGGAAGATCATGAAACTGACAGTTCAGCCTGTCTGCTTTGGAAAAAGCCTGCCGGCAATATATCCGGTAATGTTTTCTGGTTAAGTGCCAATGGTTCCCTCGAGGAGGCTGGCGCAAGACTATATGCCGCTCTTCATGAAATTGATCAACTGGGATTCAAACAAATAATCGCCCAAACATTCCCCGAAGAAGATCTTGGTAGTGCGCTCAATGACCGGCTAAGGCGGGCAGCCGCAAAATAATGTCTGAGAGATGAATTGGGATAGCTGCCAATTAACTCAAAAAAAATGCAAAAAAAAGGTCTGGAATTTATACCAGACCTTTTAATGGTGGTGGGGCGTGTGCGACTCGAACGCACGACCAATTGGTTAAAAGCCAACTGCTCTACCGACTGAGCTAACGCCCCAAAACTTTCACTGCTTTTCTTGTCTAAAACATAGCTGAAAATCAAGCTTTAAACAGCGTAAATTGTATTGGGTTTAAAGCTTTTGACCTGTATACGCCAGCATTGGCTGAACAGATCCATCGCCCTAAAACAAAGGCGCACATACTACTCAAAAAGTAAAAAAAAACAAGCCCTAATCGAGCCTTATATTAAGCGCGGCTAACCTGGTTTGCTTCACAATAAAGGGTAGGATCATCAATACCCGCTTCGGCAAAGCCTTTTCTTCGTAAACGACAGCTGTCACACTTGCCGCAAGCCCTGCCAGCGGCGTCAGCCTGATAGCATGATGTGGTTTTACTATAATCCACCCCCAGCTTGATGCCCTTGCTGATTATCTCGGCTTTTGTCAGATGAATTAAAGGTGTCTTGATCTCAATGGACTCGCCCTCTACCCCCATCTTGGTAGCCAGATTAGCCATTTTCTGGAAGGCCTTGATAAAATCTGGACGGCAATCCGGATAACCGGAATAATCCAGAGCATTAACACCAATAAAAATAGCTCTGGCTGATAGTACCTCGGCCCATCCCAGCGCGTAGGCCAGAAATACGGTATTGCGAGCCGGAACATAGGTAACAGGAATGCCTTCACTTTCTTCTTCCGGGACAGCTATCGCGGAATCAGTCAACGCCGATCCACCAATGCCCCGCATATCCACAGGTATAATTTTGTAATCGCTAATTTCTGCTAATTTAGCCAGTTTTTCTGCTGCTTCCAGCTCTACACGATGTCTTTGCCCATAATCAAAACTAAGCCCATAACAATCGTAGCCCTGTTCCTGGGCAATGGCCAGGCAGGTGGCTGAATCCAGTCCGCCGGAAAGTAAAACGACAGCTCTTTTATTAATCTTTGCGGTCATCCCTAATGTCCAGGTTTGTTGTTCCAGAGATATTTATGCAATTGCACCTGTAGTCTGACATCAAGCTGATCAGCGAGTATCCATTCGGCCAATTCACGGGCTTCTAGTTCCTCGTTACTTGGTGAAAACAGGACGTCATCAACTGCATCTGTAAGCTTGAACTGGTTTACTTTTGCGCAGGCCCACTCGTAGTCTTCCCTGTCACAGATGACAAATTTAACCTGGTCCAACCTGTTCAGATACGCAATATTAGCCTCAAGATTTCTCTTCACTTCCCCGGAGCCCGGAGTTTTCAGATCAAGCACTTTGATTACGCGTGCATCAACTCTGGAAACATCCATTGCCCCGCTGGTTTCCAATGAAACTTCATAACCCAGATCGCAAAGCTGGCCCAACAACTCAATACAATTCTCCTGGGCAAGCGGTTCACCACCAGTCACAGTTACGTATTTTGTCCGGTATTGTTTCAGCTCCTGGAGAATTTGATCGAGAGAATAAATAATTCCACCACTGAAGGCATAGGCAGTATCACAATACTGACAGCGCAGCGGGCAACCGGTAAGGCGAATAAAAACTGTTGGCCGCCCAACTGTTCTGGCTTCGCCCTGAAGGGAATAAAAGATTTCGCTAATACGCAGTGTCGCGCTCATGGTTTTCTTGAAGTATTTAAAGAGGGAGGATGATCAGTTACTGATTTCACTCAGGTATTCATTGGCAATTTCAATCTCGGAAACACTCTCCGGATAGTCTTGTGCAATTCGTCGCCATTGTGATGCGGCCTGGGCGTTTTCGCCCATTTTACGATAAACCGTACCAAGCCGAAGCAAGGCAGTTGGGGCCTTGGCATCCGCCGGAAATTCGCTGATTAATCGTTGTAGCACAAGAATTGCCTGCGCATGCAGCCCTGCCAATTCCATGGCAGCCCCTTGCCAGTAAAGCGTATTGGTCAGATAACGACCTCTTGGATAACGTTCTATATACTGCTGAAACAGATTAATTGATTCAGTAAACGCCTCATCTTCCAACAGTAGATTAAGGGCTTCACGATAAAGTTGCTGTTCTGTCTGTGGTGAGGCAACAGCAACACCAGCGCCGCCAGCAACAGGATTGGTAAGCGGCTGATTATTTGCTGTCAGGTTGGATGAGCCATTGGTATTAGCGCTACTGTTCGTTAAGGGATTGATGACGGAGGGTGCCGGACTTATACCTGCCATCGGCTGACCACTATGGTAAGACTGGACCTGGCTGTTTATCTCACTCAGGCGGGAGTCAGTATCCAGGTAACGGTCACGCTGTTCGGTCTGCATTCGCTTGATCTGATAGGACTGCTCTTCCACCAGGCCACGAAGGTTTTGTATCTCCGATTGCAAAGCTTCAAGCTGCAGATACATATTAACCATTATGTCATTCTGGGAATTATTACTGGCAGGTACCTGTGGCTGGTTTTCCTGCGAACTTCCGGCATCTACTACCCTCACCTGCGCTAAGGCGCCAAGCGAATAAACAACACTGCACACTGCAAATGCCGGTATAAGTATCAGTCTGACAAATATCTGCATATAAATAATTTCCCCGAAAAAAATAAGCCGGGCGAACCCGGCTTGTTTTTCATACAGGTTAATTTCTAGTGAACTTCTACCCTACGGTTCAAGGCATAAGCTGCTTCAGTGGTTCGGGTATCAACAGGATTTTCTTCACCATAGCTGATGGTTTCAAGCTGATTGGAGGAAACACCCTGTACCTGCAGGTAACGTTCAACTGCCTGGGCACGACGCTCACCTAGCGCAAGGTTATACTCACGAGTGCCACGTTCATCAGCATGTCCTTCCAGACGATAACGTGCAGAAGGATTACTTTTCAGATAATTGGCATGATGAACCAGAGCAGCCCGGGCTTCAGCACTGAGATCGGAGCGATCAAATTCAAAATAAAAGACTGTCATGGCCAGAGCGTCATCACGCTGCTGCCTTTCTCGAGCAGTTAATCCATCACCCATATCTGCTGCATTGGAAGTAGCCGAGCTGGAGCTGGCTGTAGAGCTAGAGCTTTCCATACCCATATCAGAAGAATCTGACATGTCTTCGGTATCGCTTGATGCACATGAAGCCAGTGCTATAGCCATCATCAGCGCCATACCTAATTTGAATGCTTTAAAAGTTTGCATACCTACTCCTCTTGTTCACTATGCGTTAACTAATTAAATGTAGCTAACTATTTATATATCAAACCTGGGCTAACCAATTGCTAGTCAGTTCCAATAATCAGTTAGTTAACTTTTGTTTTTTCGTACCTGATTGGATTCTTCTGCCTGATTGCGTGCCGAAAAAGGCAATTTGCGCGTACTTGGTCAAAGCTTCTCAATTCTCTAAAATTTTAGCCTGTAAAACAATACCTTATTGTCGATATTGCCCACCAATTTGCAAATTTAGTCAAAAAATGGGGACCATGAGGGTTCCCTGACATCACCTTGCGAGGATGGTAGCTGGAACTTGACACGTCCGTCAATGGAAACAGCGTTTAATATCCCGCGATCTCCGGCTTTAGAGGCATAGATCACCATGCTGGCATTAGGGGCAATACTGGGGGATTCATCCAGCGCTGTTGAGGTTAGTTCACGAATTGTTCCACGCTCTATATTCTGGATGGCCAGATGGTATTCGTCACTGGTGTTTTCACGATGAATCATCAGTAAATTAACGCCATCAGGCAGCATCAAGCCCTTGGAATTATAAGTGCCCTGAAAAGTCAGCCGTTCTACCCAGCCACTATCAAGAGAAACCTGGTAAATTTGGGGTCTGCTATTGCCACCCCGCTCTGAAGTGAAAATCAGTGATTCGCCATCGGGAGTCCAGCTAGGCTCCGTATCAATAGCAAAATGGTTGGTTACCCGGCGCAGGTCCCGTGTGCGCAAATCCATAACATAAATATCAGGATTTCCATCTTTTGATAGCACCATGGCCATTTTAGTGCCATCGGGAGAAAACACAGGTGAACTGTTTATTCCGGTAAATTCGGTTAACATTTCCCGTCCACCTGTTGCCAATTCCTGCATATAAATTCGTGGACGCGTAGATTCAAATGAGACATAGGCAATTTTCTGTCCATCTGGCGACCAGTTTGGCGACATAATGGGCTCTTGCGAATTTAACAGCACCTGGGAGCGTCCACCATCGGCATCGGACATGTTCAACTGATAATAAGTCAGGTCAGCATTAATACGCTGAGAGGTCACATACAGAATTTTTGTGGAAAAAGCCCCTCTGACTCCAGTCACTTCCTCGAAAACCTTGTCGCTGATAGCGTGGGATACATCTCTTAATTGATTTCTGCCTGCACTGACGACTTCTGAAATAAGATTGTCTTCCCGTAATACATCGAAAAAATCATATTGCACCTGTAGCGGGCCACCAGCCCCATTATCGACAACCTTTCCAATCAATAAGTAGTCAGCTCCCAGGAAACGCCAGTCCCTGAAGAACACCTCTTGCTCTTCATGGGGCGTGCTCAGCATATTGGCTTCAGCAATCGCTCTGAATTCACCACTATTCTGCAGGTTGGTTTTAACTATTTCTGCGACATCTTCCTCAAGCAAGCCAAAGCCATTCCATTCAAAAGGAACAATGGCAATCTGAACCGGGTCATCAACACCCTGGGTAATGACGATTTGCAGTTGGCCATAACCTGGTGAAGAGAAAAACAGGCTTGTCAGGATAATAGTAATTGCTATTAGGCCTGGCTTTTTCATCGCAATAAATCCTCTGGTCTGAAAACCAATGTAAACGTTCTGAAATTTCGTTCGAAAACTGTGTTATCAAGATCCTGCAGTTCAATAAATCGATCTGCTCGCTCCACCGCTTGCAATACTGAACGATCGAACACATCATTGCCACTTGACTGAATAATGTTTGCTGCAACCACTTCTCCCGTAGGGACCAATTGCAATCGTACTTCCGTCATCATGCCATTGCGGGCACTGGGCGGTATCTGCCAATTCTGGCTGATAATGCGCTTTATTATACCTGCGTATTCGGCGACTATAAGGTTTTCACTGGCAATCTGATTAGCCTGGGCTTCCTGCGCTGCTCTTGTTGCGGCCTCTCGCTCGGCCTGTTGCTGAGCCAGACGTTCCTGTTCTCTTCTGCGGGCATCTTCTTCAGCGGCACGCTGACGAGCGACTTCCTCTTGTCTTCTGGCTTCGTCTCTTTCTCTTTGCTGTCTTTGTTCCTGCTCCAGGGCTTGCAGCCTTTCCCGCTCTTGCCTTGCTTCCCTTTCCGCCCTTGCTGCAGTCTCAGCTCTTTCCCGCTCCTGCCGTGCCCTTTCCTCGCGTTGCGCCTGCTGCCTGCGTTGCAGGTCTGCCACTCTTTCTTGCTCCAGTCGTTCAAGCCGCCTGAGGCGTTGCGGATTTACATCAATAGCACTTGCCGTAATGATGACGGGATCCTCAATAGTAACGTAATCAGAACTATCCACACTTTTGCTCAATATGAAGAGAAACAAACAGGCATGCATTGCAACCGAGGCAATTACTGCTGGCGGGTAACCTTCAAACTTCAGTAACAATGCCATTGGGTGGAATTTTTTCATGGTGATTCCGGTTACAGATCCAGCTCGCTGTTGCCGACTACAATTCAGCTGCAGGGGGCTGGGTAATCAATCTGAGATTTTCAGCTCCCGCAGTGGCCAGTGTGGACATTAAACGAGTCACCACGCCATAGTTTACCGATTCGTCAGCTTCCACAAAAACGGGTACCGTCGGGTTCTGTGCAAGAATCTTTTCGACATCTTCCTGGATCCGTTCCAGGGCAACCGGCTGCGGATCTTCTTCAGCACCAAGACTTATGAAATAGCTTCCTTCTGCGTTGATGGAAACCACCAGGGTGATTTCATCAGCATTCTCTACCGGTTCTGCATCAGCACGGGGCAGATCCACCTTGATACCCTGGGTAATAAGCGGTGCAGTTATCATAAATACAATCAATAACACCAGCATCACATCAATGAGTGGGACGACATTGATTTCTGCCATTTGTTTTCTTCGGCGCGGTCTATCCACCCTGCTTATTCCTCTATTCGCCTGGTATGTGCCTGACGATGCAAAATACTCGAAAATTCGTCGGTAAAGGTCATGTAGCTGTGAATAATTGAATCAACTTTTGCAGCATAACGATTATAGGCAATAGCTGCGGGAATTGCGGCAAACAACCCCATTTCAGTGGCCAGTAAGGCGTCAGCTATACCGGGTGCTACCACAGCAAGGCTGGCCTGGCTCTGATTTGCCAGACTGACAAAGGTATTCATGATTCCCCACACGGTTCCGAACAATCCCAGATAAACTGATACAGAAGCAACCGTGGCCAAAATAGGTAAGTGTCTTTCCAGCACTTTCTCTTCCCTGGCCAGGGCAACACGCATGGCTCGGCCGGCACCTTCCATAACAGCATCAGATTCAATACCCGGCTGCTGTCGTAACCGTGTGAACTCTTTAAAGCCCGATCGAAACAGGTTTTCCATGCCTATCATGCTGGTATTATTTTTCTGTTTAGTAGAACCATCACGGTATAACTGGCTTAAGTCCATTCCAGACCAGAAACGCTTTTCGAAACTGAACACTTCTTTTTCTGCATCAGAAATAATGATCCATTTCTGCACTATGATGACCCATGACATCACAGAAATAAGAAAAAGACTGAGCATCACAAGTTGTGCCAGCCAGCTCGCGTTTAAAATCAAATTCCATAAACTCAGCGAATCACTCATCTAGTACCTCTATTTCGCTTTTATATATCATTATTACTAACAACCCTTACTACCACCTGCTACCAACTATCATATGTATTGTTGCTAATGTTTTCTTATCGAAACATATCTGAGTGGCCTGAAACCATATCCAGTCATACAGTATGTATCGACATTGGAAATCTACTCGTTATCGACTTCGCCATCAGAATTAGACAGAAAATCTTCCGCAGCCCCACTGATATCAAGGCCAAAATGGCGATAGGCAAACTGGGTAACAACACGTCCTCGTGGTGTTCGCTGAATAAACCCCTGCTGAATCAGGTAGGGTTCCAGAATATCCTCAACCGTCCCCCTTTCCTCGCTAATGGCGGCAGCAATACTATCCACACCTACCGGCCCTCCATCAAATTTTTCAATCATCGTCATTAACAGTCGACGATCCATGTGATCAAAACCATTTTTATCGATACTCAACATATCAAGAGCTGTTTCAGCAATGTCTCCAGCTATTTTTCCATCGGCTTTAACCTGGGAATAATCGCGCACACGTCGCAGCAACCGGTTCGCAATTCGTGGTGTTCCCCGTGAGCGCCTGGCTATTTCTACAGCACCCTCATCGTCACATTCTATATTCATTATCAAGGCCGAACGTTTAACGATAAGGCTGAGTTCCTGCACAGAATAAAACTCAAGTCGCTGCACTATGCCAAAACGATCTCTCAGGGGAGAAGTCAACAGCCCTGCACGTGTTGTTGCTCCAACCAGTGTGAATGGCGGCAGTTCCAGTTTTAATGAACGCGCAGAAGGCCCCTCACCAATCATAATATCCAGCTGGTAGTCTTCCATGGCTGGATACAAAATTTCCTCAATCGCCGGGCTCAAACGATGAATTTCATCAATAAAGAGTACATCGCCCTCTTCCAGATTGGTCAGCATGGCAGCAAGATCTCCTGCTTTTTCCAGAACCGGACCTGCGGTACTTTTCAGTGAAACACCCATTTCATTAGCAATAATATGTGACAAGGTTGTCTTGCCTAGCCCCGGAGGACCAAACACCAGGGTATGATCAAGTGCCTCTGACCTTTTGCGGGCGGCACTGATAAAAATCTCCATCTGCTCTTTGACAACTTCCTGCCCAATATAATCCACCAGTTTGGCAGGACGTATGGCATTTTCCTGAACATCCTCGGTTTTGGTGTCAGTGGCAGCAACTATTCTGTCTTCTTCACGCATTCGTTATACCAGCCAGATTGGCTCTCATTAAGACATATTCTTAAGGGCTGTTCTAATCAGATTTTCACTGTCTGCTTCCAGCTCTGACTCTTCCAGTATCTTCACCGCAGTAATAACTGCACGACTTGCTTCCTGTGGCTTATAGCCAAGGGAAATTAGAGCCGTTTCGGCTTCTTCAATACTGCCATTACCCTGACGCGGCGCAACACCACCGTCAGGAGCGGACAATTGCTCATTGCCTTGCCAGTCTTTTAACTTGTCCTTGATTTCAATAATCAGCCTCTCGGCAGTTTTTTTACCAACCCCGGGTAATTTAATCAGGCTTTTCACATCATCATGTTGAACACAGCGTACAAATTCCGAAACTTCCATGCCGGACAACATCGCCAACGCCAGTTTTGGGCCGACGCCATTAATTTTAATAAGGAGCCGGAAAAAGCCTCGTTCCCGCTCTTCAAGAAAGCCAAACAATAGCTGAGCATCTTCACGCACGACGAAGTGAGTATGCAGGGTAACTGCAGCACCAGGATTAGGCAGGTTAAAAAATGTATTCAGCGGCACTTCTACTTCGTATGCCACACCCTGGATATCAATCAAGGCCTGCTGATTACATTTTTCCAGTAAGATTCCGCTAATTCTGCCTATCATCAGGTTTTATCGTTTCCTTTCAGTTTCACAGCCATGGGGATAATTGAAAAATCTCTTCCTGGTCAGTCAGACGCTTGTAAGCGACCGCGTCTGCCGGCCTTTACTCCCGCCATCCGAATCAGGGTGCTTTCAGTAGTGGCGTGACAAATTGCAATGGCCAAGGCGTCTGCAGCATCCTCTGCCGGCACACTGGCAAGTCCGAGCAATGATTTTACCATTTGCTGTACCTGGCTTTTTTCTGCCTGCCCTTTGCCAACCAGCGCCTGTTTCACTCTTCTTGGGGAATATTCCGCAACAGGCAAATCGTATCGGGTACAGGCTACAATAGCCGCGCCTCTTGCCTGTCCAAGCTTGAGTGCCGAAGACGCATTTTTACCCATAAAAACATCTTCTATAGCCGCTGCAGCAGGGGCAAACTCTTCAATGATATCGGATATGTCGGTGAAAATAGTGTGGAGTCTTTCAGGAAATGGACTGGCTCCCATTTTTATGACGCCGCTGGCAAGGTAGTCGAGTTTGTTGCCTCTGGCGCTGATGAGCCCGTAACCACAGAGGCGCGACCCCGGGTCAATTCCTAGAATGATAGTCATTTATGATCCTGCAACACCCGGCCGTTTTCGTTGAACTGACAAAGTGAGGAAATGGTATCAGGATTCAGGGTTTAATTGTTCCATTACCGCATCAGAAATATTGGCATTGGCGCAAAGCCTCAGCAAATCACCGAGAACTTCCATTCGCGCCGTCCGACTCTGCAGCATCCCCCTCCATCTTCCAGGCCAGGATCAACTTCATTCAGACCGACTTTCCTGGCCTTCAGCCGCTTTCGGCTGTTCACGTAAACGGATGTTCAGTTCCCGTAATTGCCTGTTATTGACTTCACCTGGAGCGTTGGTCAGCAGGCAGGCAGCTGACTGTGTCTTGGGAAAGGCAATCACGTCTCTTATGGACTGTGTGCCAGTCATCATCATAACCAGGCGGTCCAGACCGAAAGCGATACCACCATGGGGAGGACAACCATACCTGAGGCCATTGAGCAGGAAGCCAAACTTCTCATCTGCTTCCTCAGGACTGATACCCAGTATTTTAAATACCGCCTGCTGCATATCGGTTTTATTGATACGGATAGACCCACCACCCAACTCGGTACCATTGAGTACCATGTCATAGGCACGCGACAGGGCCTTGCCCGGATTATCAACAAGTTCGTCAGGCGTACAGGAAGGTGCCGTAAATGGATGATGTACTGAGGTGTACCTGCCTTCCTTGTCGTCGTATTCAAACATTGGAAAATCAACGACCCATACCGGAGCCCATTCACATTCGAGCATCTCCAGATCTTCACCTACCTTAACGCGCAAGGCTCCGATCGCTTCATTAACAATGGATGCCTTATCCGCACCAAAGAAAAGGATGTCGCCGGTTTTGGCTTCTGTCCTTTTTAAAACGCTGTTAACAACTTCTTCCGGCATGAATTTTAGGATGGGCGACTGCAGCCCCTCAATACCGCCATCAATATCATTAACCTTGATCCAGGCAAGACCTCTGGCACCGTAAATCGCAACGAAATCTGTGTATGCATCAATTTGTTTTCGCGATAGCACAGCGCCGCCGTCAACTTTCAATACTACAACCCGACTATCAGGATCATTGGCAGGTGCATTAAACACCTTGAATTCAACGCTTTTCATCAAGTCTGCGATATCAACCAGCTGCATGGGAATTCTTAAATCAGGACGATCAATACCGTATTTGCTTACTGCTTCCTCATAGGTCATCCTCGGAAATGCCGGCAAATCGACGCCCAGGTGTTTGCTGAAAACCTCCCTGATCATGGTCTCGGAAATAGCCATGATTTCATTTTCATCAAGAAAAGAGGTTTCTATGTCTATTTGGGTGAATTCGGGCTGGCGATCGGCACGTAAATCCTCATCGCGAAAACACTTGGCTACCTGATAGTAACGATCAAGGCCTGAGACCATCAGAAGCTGCTTGAATAACTGAGGGGACTGAGGCAACGCGAAGAATTTCCCTGGATGGGTACGACTTGGGACCAGATAATCACGGGCGCCTTCCGGTGTCGCGCGGGTCAGAATAGGAGTTTCTATATCGAGAAATCCATTCTCGTCGAGATAACGCCTGATGCTACTGGTGATCTGGGAGCGCATTTTCATTCTTCCCAGCATCTCTGGACGACGCAGGTCAATGAATCGATTACGCAGACGAATATCTTCATGCACCGCCATGTGCTCATCAAGCTGAAATGGCGGAGTGTCAGCAGCATTCAGGATTTCAAGCTCTTTACCCAGTACTTCAATTTTTCCGGTACTCATTTCCGCATTAGCGGTTCCTTCCGGGCGCATACGCACCCTGCCCTGAACTCTGACCACAAACTCATTACGGATTTGCTCTGCGGTCGCAAAGGTCTCAACAGTATCCGGGTCAAAAACTACCTGAGTAATACCATCACGGTCCCGTAAATCCAGGAAGATGACTCCGCCATGGTCACGACGCCTGTGTACCCAGCCACAAAGAGATACAGTCTGATCGATGTGGCTCTCATTCAATTCGCCACAATAATGCGTACGCATAAAATATTCCTGTTAATAGGTTCTTAAATTAATGCTGTAAATACAGCCTGTTGTATAGGTTAAAGTATGGATCAAGTATAGGTCAGAATATCTGCCATTTTCGCAATGGCAACCATCAGCCTTTATTACTGTCTTTACTCGCTTTAGCAGAAGCTTTCTCGCTCCCTTTACTTTCTTTTTTATCCTGACTCCCGGTCTCCCCGGACTTTGCCGTAGCGGAACTGTCTTTATCGCTATTTCCTGCTTTGGTGGCAGCTGGTGTTGCAGTTGTGGCACCTGACGCAGGTTTATTCTTGTTTTTAAAATCGGTCTCATACCAGCCAGAGCCTTTCAATCTGAAACTACTGGCAGAAACAAGTTTTTTTAATGATGATTTTCCACAAGACGGACAATCCGTTAGCGGCTCATCACTGAACTTCTGGATTTTTTCGAGTTCTACCCCACAGGACTCACATCGATATTCATAAATAGGCATGTATTTCACCAAAAACAGCAGTTTATCGGGTTTCAAAAAATCGCGTATTGTAACTCATTTGAATTTTATCTGGCATTAAATAATAGGCTAAATTAATGCAGCAAGGATGAACTTTTTTGGTGCTAATTCGCAAAATTGAGCGGGTTTTTTTGATTATTTATTTTTTATTAAAAATGTATAGCAAATTTGATCGCCAAATATACAAAAGATCAAAGAAAGCCCTTGCCGGTGACTGGCTATTCCGTTATAAATAGCATCTCGTTGAGTACGTAATTTCTATGTGCAATTTAGCACTGGACACCAGTGTTTTTTATCTGATCAATCACTCAGGTCAGGGTTACTTTTATTCAGATTCCTTCATGGAAAATGTATGACCAGTATTTGAATTGACGGGACGTGTTGTGATTTTATTATCATGAAGGCATCCAGACTTTTTAGATATAAACCAGAGTATTTAACGGGTAAAAGAGTAAGCTGAAGTAAATTATGGCACTTCAATAAAGGTTCCCGGAAATTTCGGGGTAAATAAAAAATGCGCATGATAATTGCGTTAAACAGAATTCAAGAGAGAATCAAGTATGGCTGCAAAGAAACCTGCTGCTAAAAAAGCACCTGCTAAAAAAGCAACTGCAAAAGCACCTGCCAAGGCAACAAGCGCAATCCAGGACAAATACACCAAAACACAGATCCTGAATACAATTTCTGAAAATACAGGACTGGCCAGAAAAGACGTATCTTCTGTCCTTGACGAATTGGGTGTTCTGATTGAAAGACATATCAAGAAAAGAGGTGTTGGCGAGTTTACTCTTCCAGGCCTGTTAAAAATCAAGGCAGTTAAACGACCTGCTCGTCCGGCACGCAAGAATGTTCCAAACCCTTTCCGTCCAGGTGAGTTTATGGATATTCCTAAAAAACCGGCTACAACCCGAGTTAAGGTTCTTCCTCTGAAAAAGCTGAAAGAATTCGCTCTCTAATACTGCTGGATAGTTGTTGTTGAAATGATTCAACAAGAGGTAAAACTCTTGTTTTTGGCAACATCCACAAGTATTAATAAGCTATTATGAAAAAGCAGCCTCAGGGCTGCTTTTTCTGTTAATGGATTACTCTATTTTCCAAGGAGTATTAGTTCTACATTATGCGCACATCGAAATATCTACTCGCTACAACCAAGGAAACTCCTGCCGATGCCGTAGTAATCAGCCATCAACTGATGCTCAAAGCAGGCATGATTCGCAAACTGGCTTCAGGACTTTATAACTGGCTCCCTGTTGGCCTGCGTGTACTGCAGAAAGTCACGCGTATTATTCGGGAAGAAATGAATAATTCCGGTGCTCTGGAAGTCTCCATGCCCGTTGTTCAGCCCGCCGAACTCTGGCATGAATCAGGGCGCTGGGAAGTAATGGGAGATGAGTTACAGCGCTTTAAAGACCGACATGAACGTGATTTTTGTCTGGGTCCTACCCATGAAGAGGTTATTACTGACCTTGTGCGTAACGAACTAAACAGCTACAAACAGCTACCTATCAATATCTATCAGATACAAACAAAGTTTCGCGATGAACGACGTCCACGTTTTGGCGTGATGCGCTCTCGGGAATTCATCATGAAGGATGCCTATTCCTTTCACCTTAACCAGGACTCCCTGGATGACACCTATCAACTCATGTACGAGACCTATAGCAAAATATTTTCGCGTCTTGGCTTCAGTTTTCGAGCTGTGGAAGCAGACTCAGGCAATATAGGTGGTAACAAATCCCATGAATTTCATGTGCTTGCAGATTCCGGGGAAGACGAAATTGTTTTTAGTGATCAGAGTGATTATGCCGCGAATATCGAGATGGCAAGCTCCCGGGAACCCTTGACTGCCAACACTGCTGCCAGTGCTGAACTGGCTCTGGTCTCCACCCCTGACTGCAAGACTATTGACGAAGTCAGTAGTCTGCTTGGCGTTGATTCCTCCAATACGGTTAAAACACTGGTGGTTCTCTCAGACGATCAAGAAGAGAACAGTCTGGTCGCCCTGGTTTTACGCGGCGATCACCAGCTAAACGAAGTCAAGGCCGGCAAGATAAATGGCGTCGCCTCGCCACTCACATTTGCAAGTGACGAGCAGATACAGGCAATTATTAAATGTGAACCTGGTTCTATCGGCCCGGTAAAAATACCTGTCAAAGTGATTGTCGACAGGGACGCAGCAGTACTGTCCGATTTTGTTTGTGGTGCCAACCAGAACGACCACCATTATACTGGTGTTAACTGGAATAGAGACGCCGCTTTTGACGAGATAGCAGATCTTCGTAAAGTGGTTGAAGGCGATATCAGCCCTGACGGCAATGGCACTCTATCAATAAAGCGAGGTATTGAGGTTGGCCATATATTCCAACTGGGTAACAAGTACAGTACCGCAATGAATGCCTCTGTTCTTGATGAAAATGGCAAAACCAAAATCATGGAAATGGGCTGTTATGGCATTGGTGTAAGTCGTATCGTCGCGGCAGCCATTGAGCAGTGCCATGACGACAAGGGAATAATCTGGCCTGATAATATCGCGCCTTTCCATGTCGTCATTATTCCCCTGAATGCGCATAAATCAGAAGAAGTCACCAGCATTAGTGAATCCCTCTATGAGGAGCTCCAACTAGCCGGAATGGATGTATTACTGGATGACCGGGACAAGAAAACCAGTCCAGGTGTTAAATTTGCGGATATGGAACTGATCGGTATCCCCCATCGAGTGGTGGTATCAGATCGGGGACTGGCGAATAGTCAGGTTGAATACAAGAAACGTGGAAATGCAGACTCCGAGGATATTGCCGTAAGTGAAATCGTCGGTTTCCTGAAAAAAGCAGTCAGGATTGATTAATCGGCAAATAGCGGGTTTGGCGTTACTTATGCGCTATCCTCAACTTCCCTGCGGAACAAGCCTTCTATCGAGCCGCTGAATTTATCCCGTGCACTGTCTTCCAGGCCGGAAAACGAAGCTGCCAGCTCATTCAGTGAGCCCAGATGTTCAGCTACTGACGCAGGCAACTCCTTCTCCAGATCTTTCCTGCCTGGCATTCCCCAGGGCAATAATGTCTGAATATCCCAGAAGCTCAAATCACCCAGGTCCCGGTTTAGTATGTACTCATTTTCCCCACAGGCCCTGATCACTTTATTTTCGAGCAGAATCACAATACAGGTATCAAGCTGGTCATCATGAAATGGCCACTCGCTTTCCATC